>Ga0123342_1002093_pt1 | contig 33481 bp, 15 predicted proteins | sample Turbeawhitnodule_FD_89960 | JGI IMG/M metagenome (GOLD analysis project Ga0123342, IMG submission 89960) | Root nodule microbial communities of legume samples collected from Mexico - Turtle bean Mexico white nodule | ecosystem: Host-associated > Plants > Roots > Nodule | place: Mexico: Nepantla... | reverse complement strand
TTTTTTTTTTTTTTTTTTTTTTTTTTTTTTTTTTTTTTTTTTTTTTTTTTTTTTTTTTTTTTTTTTTTTTGTTTTTTTTTTTTTTTTTTTTTTTTTTTTTGGATTTTCACTATCTTTCGTTTCCTTTTTCGAATTTTCCAGAATATGATTGATTCGAAAATATCGGAACCGAATCGGAAATAGAATCGAGAATCCATGATTCACACGATTCATGGTCTGATTCATGCCCAAAAACGATTCAGGACCCGATTTGAATCGATAAGGTCCTGTTTTGAATCGAATCGCAATTCGTATCGTACGAATCGTAAGATTCTAACTACCATGGTTATTTATGCTTTCAGCTATATAAAAAAACAAATCTAATGAGAAAAAAAAATGAATGAGCACACAGAATGCAAAGATAAAGATTTTCCAAAAGGAAGTGTGAAATAAATTCAGAACTTATAGGAAAATAATATAAATATTCAGCAAAGGAAGAAAGCCAAAACAAGGACATCACAGTACACGGTAGAAGTGTGTATAGTAAAAAGTTTTCATCTCATTCAGTGTGCACTATTGCACAGATTTATCAAGTTGTGAAATAGTAAGAGGTGCTTCAAAGGATCATCCTTTAGGAACTAATTTATAGATGCCCAAGAAAACTATAAACTCTTTTACTCTTTATTTTTATTTTTCAGTTCAACTCCAAGACACAGTCCACCTAGTGGAATAACTGTGTCTTCTGCTCTATCTAAGGTGAAATGCTCTCATAGGTGAGTCAGAAATGGAGACAGACACTAAATCATCATTATTTCTCCAAAACGCCAGAGATATTAAATTGCAAATCGAGAAAAAGATATTCATGTAATTTAAAATTTAACTGATCTCAACTGGAGGAAAGATATTATCCACAAACAGCAATGACAAATCTCAATGACCAAGAGGGGTTAGCTCAACAACTAAAAATGAACAAACCTGCATTGACAAGACCAGTTCAGCATTGGCATCAGGTGCAGGAATGGCTCGTGATTCTCTTGTTCCTTTTCTCTCAGGATCATGCCTCTGGCCCTTGACTCCTGCTCCTCCTTGTCTGCAAACATCATAACCAAAACCTAAGCATGCACTTAAGGACAATGAATAAAAGAGCCCAGCCAATGCGAACATGTTAGCAGAAGTAATAAGCACCATTCTGATTCTAAGAACCAGTATAGTTCAGCTACACTTATTGTAGCTTCTGTATACCCAGTATCGTGAATCACAACGAACATTAAAAAAAAAATTCTCTGCTCTATAAGTAACGTTGACAGTGTTGTTGCAGTCACCCTACATTTTGGAAGTAAAATTTTGGATATTAAGGGACAGGGGAGACTGAGGATTGTGTGAAAGATTTAGTTTAAACAAATAATAGAAGATTCCTTTCTTCCATATTCCCAAAGTTAATTGTTGCACTTTGGAAATAACCAAAATTTTAGACAAAAATAGACACAAAAACAATGGCATGGATTAACCTTCAAAAGTGCAAATTTTACAAATACATTTGAATATAAATGAGTACAATTCCACACCAAAATTGAACACACCTTCTAGCTTCTTCATCCCGTACTTTGGCATCAAATTCTTTGCTAGGAGGATACTTTGGTAAGCTTGAGGGATCACAAGGTAGAGGCTTTGTTGAGAAGAACTAAATTACAAGTAAACCAATAGGAGAGTCAAGAGCAGTGCATACTGAAGTTTGAAAAATATACTCTAGTACCATAAATGCACTGCAAAACGTTTGTTGAGCAAGAAATGGTGAATAACTACCAACCAAAACATCAATTTTCGGTTATACAAACTAATTTTTTACGATATTAAGGCTCTGGAGACAATAGCCACAATACTGGTGTATATTTGCAGTGATACACAAGATAAGGAGATGATAGAGAACAGGGGTAGAGATTTTTATATAAGTTATGTATATCTGCACAAAGATGTCATAGACATTTGGTTTGCAACTAATAGAGGAATCCACGACATATCTTTGCTAACATAGTTAAACCAATGTTTTTCCCAACACCAACATGAACATCCACTCTCAGTGTTGATAGAGTTGCCTTGAGTTAGAAAAAAGAACAGAAAAATAGTGAATAATACAGGCACTCAAGAATTTCACACCTCACTACTCAACGCAGATGCTGAAGTTCCACGATCAGCAGGATCTATGGATAAAAGAGTCTCTATCAATTCTATTGCAGGTGTAGGAAAGTCCTTGAATGTTTCAGAAACACATCGTCTATAGGGCTGTTGAGGCTTAAATATTGTTGCATGAGGCAACTTTGATTTTCTCCAATAGTCCTCAGAAGGTGAACCACAAAGTTTAAAAATTTTATGTAATTGCTCCACCTGCAAGACAAAAATTGTAGTTTCTAATTATTTTATGATACAACCAAGTTACTTATATATGCATAACATCACAGAATAACATGAATAGAATATACGTGAATAACATGATATTTAAGAAATGGTTTCTTTTCAGCTACTACTACTACCAATATTTTCTTCTTCAGCTGTTGACCGGTTGTAATCAACAAAGTTTCACAGTGTACCATAGTTATTTTGAACAGATGATAAGAAGGAAAATGGTCAAATTCCACATTTAAACAGAATAATCTAAGCTTGCATACCTCAGTTCTTCCAGGCATTATAGGCTTCCCAGCATACAGCTCAGCAAGTATGCAACCTGTACTCCATAAGTCTACAGCAGTGCCATAATAAGTGGCTCCAAGCAAAAGCTCAGGAGGCCTATACCAAAGAGTGACAACTCGGCTCGTCAATGGCTGAGCTTGACTAGGATCAAAAAAGCTTGCCAAACCAAAGTCTGCAATTTTCAATATCCCATTGTTGTCAATCAAAAGATTGGAACCCTTAATGTCACGGTGCAGTACACCACAGCTGTGGCAGTGATCAAGTCCACGTAAAAGTTGCTGCATGTAACATTTAACCTGCCAAGATCCAATAGGAAATTAAATCTCTGAATTTTTTATTTGTGTTGTAGCATAGCATTCTGTTTGAAATAGGTTTATCTTCGCCCTTCACTAAGTTTCTTCCTCTAAATTTAAATAATTAAAACTGGATTCTTTTTCTTTCTTTTTTTGTGTTATCTTTTGTAGCCTTTTTTCAGTTAACTGTTAGTCTTTAGTGGAAATTTTAGTCTTCATTTAATTTCTTCCACTTGCTTTAATTAGACTCATTTTAAATGGAGAATAAATTTCAGAGAATTAATTTAGGAATAAATCAGCAATTAGCTTAAATTAAAAGTACAAACATCATGATAGAAAAGAAATCTTTGGTTGCCTATGACATCAAATAAAAATTAGAGAACCAACATTCTCCCTGGAATACATGGTGGGTTAGATTTGCAGTAAAATGGAAAGAGAGAAATAAAACATAAGGATGCTTCAGAAATTACCTGAGCTTCAGTAAACTTCAGTCCAGGATGTGATGCAAGCCCAGCCAAGTCATGCTCCATGTACTCAAAAACAAGGTATAAGCTGCAAGACATCCTTGATGTAACCAAGCCTTCCAATTTTATGACATTTGGATGATCAAGCCTACGCAGAATGTGAATTTCCCTTGCCATGAAGCGAACACTCTCAGGCTCAAGATTATCAAACCTCACTTTTTTCAAAGCAACAATCTTTTTCTGTTCAAGATCACGAGCTCTATAAACATTGCTATAAGTTCCCTGTCCAATCTGCACATTAGAGAATGGAAAAAAATTATCAATTTATCATTCATGGTTACATAGCATACAAGAGATGTGTTCACATAGAAGTAACGTGAAATCAAGGACAAAGATAACTGTGGAAATATCTGAAAATTACAAGTGCACAATTCTTATATTCCACTAAATTTTATTTCAAAAGCATTAGAGCATGAAATTGAGGATATATGACAGACAAACATAAGAGGCATATTCAATCATCAATAAAATAATTTTGTGTTGACTGTTATATTATGAAATCATAAAGATAAAAGATCAGTATAAAAATAGTATCTTGCAGAATGTACTACATTGTTGGTAAACAATAGACACTAAGTACATTGATTAAATTAAGGGGGAGGTGGATTCCAAATCAATTAGAGATAGTTTCTTTACCAAGAATTATCATCAGATTAGACATTGAAAATAGTTATGCAGAGAAATTAAGCAATTTTGGTCAACAATTTGAAGGAAGAGTACATGATTATGGAAGATAATTCAACTTAGCCCAGAATCACGGCAATTTTTTTTCTCAAAACCAAAAGAGGAGGTGGGGAAGTTGGGGTGTTTTGTTTGTCAGCTATAAAATATATAAAAAAAAAAAAAAAAACTTTATAACTACACTAATAATTACAAATTTGTCTTCACTTTGCTTCCTTCTTTCGATCATTTGCAAAGAGCATGGTGAAAACAACACTTGGCCCGTGATTAGTTTAAGAAACTGTATGATTTATATTTTCAGTTTTCACTAATAATTACAAAGATGACACATTGTTTTCACCTTTTTTTCTTTTTTAAATTTGTTTTATAGGCAATGAAAAACAACATATAAAAAAACTCCCTTAAATTAAGCTGGTCCTTGATCTCTCCTTTTGAAAATATAGATAATTAAAAGAAGGGGGACAAAAAGATCAGGACAAAATGTAACATCACGTAATTAAAGAAAATGAATTTAAACTTTTTTTAAGTTTAAATGAATACTCTGCTGCAATTGAAAAAAGAAGCAATTATCTGAATCAAACCAAAGAATTGCATAATGTAATTAAGCAGCCAGATCAATGAAAGAAGTTTACTTTATCCAACTTCTCAAAAGAATCTGCACGCCGTGGCAGCCATCCCCTGATAGCCTCTCCAGCCACTGCTGCCAGCCATGAGGGCCATCCAGCTGCAACCTGCTCACCTTCCATGGCTTTGGGAACACTACCAATCCCCGGATGTTGAGCAACAGCATATTCCATTTTCTCCCTCTTCCTTTCAATACTATCACCTTGCACTCTAACAGAACCATTCCCTTGCTTATCAATCAATGCAGTTCTTCCCTCATTGTTATCATATCTATCTTTTACACGAAACACTTCCTCCCTCCTCGATGAAGTTCCCCTTGATACACGCAAGTCCGACACAGCCTTGCTCGATAAACGCTCCCTTGGACTCTCCTTACTGTCTTCAATGGCGGAGGGCTTGCAACACATGCCACCCATTATGCCCACCAACCAACTAACCCGTCTTCTCACCAAACCAGTCTCCACTCTCAATACATTCACCCCTTTAATAGCATTTCCAGATTTCTATATTTCTATCTTATTATCCTCTTCTTCAGTACCCATAACCACCAAACTCATGTCACACAAAATAAATCACAACATTAGCTACAGTAGCAACCCAGATTTGATCACAAATCAGCAAACAAAACCCACAACCCATCCATAAAACACCAAGAAGATACAGAATCTAACTAACAGATAAACCCTCAATTCAACAAATCAAACCTCAGGCCACAAAAATCACTACTTTACCCTACCCACTTGAAGCAAAAACAATGATAACTTGAAAATGAGAGTTACTTGTACAGCATAACAATTCCCCCAGTGCAAAACCTGCTAATTTACAATCCAGAAGATATCAAAGCTAGCAAATTTACAGCAATACCCAGATCCTAAAAGCCTTGTGAGAGTGGATTTCCAACTTGATACAGAGCTCCTGAAGGATTTTTCGGCACCCAATGGGAAATAGTGGAAAAGGGTAGCACTGAAACTCAGCAAGAGAAGCAAAGTATGGAGAAGAAAGCCATGGATCTAGGGCAAGCAGGCTAGAGAGAACCGTGGGAGTGTGTTTTGGAAGATGACGAAATGGAACTAACGTAGTAAAAAAATTATATTGATATTCAATTATTTGTGCAACAACATAATTAATAAAAAAAACACTTAGGAAAAAGTATATATATATATATATATATATATATAATGTTGTCGCGGCGCATATTTATGTTGCGAAGAGGGAGTGTCCCCTGCACAGCATCTATATGTGTAAAGAGAGAGTTAAGTTGCTTCATAATCTAACTCAAACAACTTAAATTAGGGTGATTCAACCTCTAATAAAAAAATTTGGATGTTTGATTTTCGATCTAACAAATAAAAATTATCCAAAATCAAACCAAATCGTTAATACTAATAAAATACACATATATAAGTATATATTTGTGAAAGTTTATTTTACAAATTAAACGAAATGTTTTTATAATGAAATTATATTTATCAAAATATAATAATAATAATAATAAGTTTTTATTATAGTTTTAACTATAAAATTATGTGATTTTTATAAATCAATTTAAAATATAAACATGATAATAATATAAAAAATGTAATAACAAAGTTTTTTATTTTACAAAATTTTGTTATTATTTTTTCAGTAATAAAACAACAAAAAATATTGATTTGGTTTATGTTCTATATTAAATTGAAATCACACCGAATTGAATGTAGATTTAGTGTTGGGGTTGAGTGAGCTTTAATAAATAATTAAATTATCAAATTAAGGATATTCTTAAATTAAATTTAATTGGATTGAGTTGAATTTATTTAATTTTGTTTAGTGTTTCATTCATCTCACTCAATTTAATTGTAATTGGCTTGGGTCACTAAATTGAAAATTTTAAAAAATATTCTTTTGATTAAAATAGTTATAAAAACATTTTTAATATTTGTAAAATAATGACTATATTTACAAATATTCATATGATAAAATGAAGTAAAGTTATCAGAAAAATTGTATTACGTAATTTGGTTATATATGATTTATCGAATTTAAAATTGATTAATTCATCACCCAATTAAGTTACTATTGGGTGGAACCTCTTCCACCCCTTCCACTCATCAAAAAGACTTATTTTCTAAATACAAAATTATCTAAAATTAAAAATGCACCAAATTATCTTCAAATCATGAAGAATTTTCTCAATGGAACCAGTGAAATTTCTCAATTTCTTCTTTCTATGTATTTTCTTTTAACCAAACAAGTAAAGGACACATAATCTCCTTTATTTTACTTACTCCTTCCTAATTCTCTTATTTTAAAATAAAACAGACCAAACATAATAGTAATTTCATCCATCAACTTAAAAATTATCTCATTTTTTTATATATAAAAATCACTGTAAAATCTGATTTTACGTTTTTTTAGTAAATATATAAAATTAAGCAATTACCAAACATAATATTGTTTATAGTTAGGTTGTGAAGCCCTCCCTACCTTCTTTTCTTTCTTTCTTTTTCTTTTTTCCTTTCCCATCTTTCTTCAATTTTTCTGTCATAATTCATCTATTCAAAATATAATTACACCTTACACTAGTTAAGGAGACATGTTACATTTATATCGGATCAAATTTTTAAATAAAGTAAGTTCATTTTTTAATTTAAAAATCATTTATTCTTTGTTTTGTTTTTTAGGATTTAATCATTAATCTTTACGGTTATAGTTGAAAAAAGTATTTCTCTCGACTTGTTTTACCACATAATGAATTTTGGTGATGTTTGTATAACATGATTTAGGTCTTTAGATTCTGGAGTGGTTTCCCAATTGGAGTTGAAGTTTCCATTGGAATAAAGAATTTCAGGTAAGGGAAGCGATCTATGTTTTAGATAAAACTTTTGTATAGCTAATTTAGATAATAAGTTGATATATATAGTAATTGAATTGTGTATGTTAGAGTATAAAGTTGATTAAACTGAATTTGATTATGGGTTGATGAGTCTATGAGTTTGAATAGTTGAGGTTGAGATTGTATTGAAATAATTGAAAAATGATGTTTGAACGAATTTTAGGCCGAACTAATCTTTTTGAACGATTTAGATTTATATGATTGGATTGTTCTTGAAATGATCTTTAAAAAATATTTATTAATTAATTTTTTTTCTTTCTCTTTCTTTTCTTCTTATATCTTCAATAATTTGATTATATATTATTTCTTTTTATAAATATAAAATGAATATTAGTTAATATATTCAATTGAATTGTGAAATTTCTAAATGATATGGATTGGTGTGACTAATGGAATGAGTATGAATTTGAGATATATATGTAATTGATTTGAGAAATCTTAAATAATGTATGAGTGATTGATGTGCATTGCATGTGAATGATATGCATTGTGTAAGGATAATGAAATTATATGAGATTGAGATCATACATTTGGGATAATGTATGAGTTATTAATTGGTTTGGTATTAAGTACTGTCACATGTGTTTAACAGAGATCATCTACCTTCACTGATGATATAAGTCACATAGACTAAGATATCAAGTGGTGAGAAGCTGATGAGGGAGTTCATACACGAGTCCCAATGCAGTCACTCGGTATTGGATGTTTGAACTTACCCCGATTCTTTCTCTTAAATTTGCTTGTAAATCTAAATCTTGGGTATTGGATCAAATGTTAGTCTCTGGTAGAGCCTGCTTAATACGAGTCTTCTCGAAGACGTATGTTGGATACTTGTGGTCTATGGATCCATGTGTGGTCCATATGATTGTTGATGAATGGTTTTGGAATGAAGTTGGGTTGTGGTGATTGCATTGATTATTAAATGAGAATAGTTGATGGAAAAATAAAATGAAATTATATAAATGAATGATTAATCTAATTGTTTCTATTTACTTATATTTTCATATTTAGAATCTTATTTTCAATAACTTATCCTTGCATGTGTTGTTTGTGTATAAACTATGATGATTGTACTACATACATGAGCAAAGCAGATTTTCATATATTAGAATTTTATTTTCGATAACTTATCCTTGCATGTGTTGTTTGTGTATGAACTGTCATGATTGTACTATGTACATGAATGGAGCAGATATAAGTGCAAGTGAATGAGGGACTTTGAGAAAAGAGTGAAGAAGATGATTTTCATTCATTCCCTTTTGTAAATAATTTTGTATATTGTAGGGTGTTACATAGATTGCTCTTATTAATCAATTAATGTACTATTTTAGATATGAGATTATTTTCTTAAAGTGTAATAGAGTTGAAAAGTTATAAGAATTCTAACAAAGTAGATACGATTTGGTTTAAGTTTATTGAATATTAAAAAGTGAAAGATTAAACAAACACAATACAACCAAAATAGTATAAATAACACCTTTTTCAGGAAGAGTTTTTATGTTTTTATGATAACTAAAATTTATGAAAGCATATGGCCTTATTTAAGTCGATTGTTTAAAGGTGTACAATTCTTAACAAATCAAAGTAACAATGTGGTTATGAACAATATATAATTTACAAAACGTAATTTCGTATTTGACTTAAATATTAGCTAATATAAATAAGTTATTTAATTTTTTACATTTACTAAAAGAAATTACACAAAATTAAATAATCATACAAATATATTTATTAATTATTAACATTATTTGAATTTATGAAAAAAAAATGTCTCGACCAATCCTCGCGCACCGATGTTTGGCAATGGAAGGGGGTCACGAGGTGGACCCCATACGTACCCGCCAGGGGATTGGTTAGTCCCTGGACATTGGTATTCTAAGCCCGATGTTGGAGATCAATATCGATCCTCACCAGTAGAGGGAAGAGGTCGGACATCGGTCATCAGGACGTTGTAGAGGGCCACGTAAGGTAGGCCCTAGAGTTTTGTTAAGATAATAGTTAAAGACAAGAGATATGTGGGAAGTTTAAGTCACAAGGGATCCATGCACGTGGTGTGTATGACACATGAAGGCGCAACACGTGTGGATAATCCTAGGAGGTGTTAAGGCCCATTAGGGTTTCTAGGGAAGGCTGCATGCATGACATGTGAATACTTAGGGCACCCACGAAGCAGATGGCGCTAGAGATCAGGTGCACAAGTTGGTACCCAAACGACCACTCTGTCATTCGTTGCACTCCAGTTAAGGGAAGATCATGTGTCAGATACGCTAAGATTCTATGAATAGCGGCGCAAAAACATTCATCAAGGAACCCTAGTCAAGAGTAACGACGCAAAGGTAAACCCTAGTTTCAGCCTATATAAAGGGTGCCAAAACCCTAGTAAGATACACAGTTTCTAAGACTGAAGCTAATATACACTCTTGGTGTTTCTTTGCCCTAATACTGATTTGAGCGTCGGAGTGCAAACGGCCGCTAGGGTGCTCCTTTGTCTTTGCAGGTGGGAGGTTTCTTAATCAAGAAGGCACGATTCTCAGGCGGAGATCGAAAGGCTCAAGGCTACCGTTGGAGTCAACTGGCAAAGCGAGTCAACCGACGAGAACAAAAAATATAAATAAAAACTTATTCACAAATATTAATTTTATTTTAATATTTTTCAGTTGATTTTAATTATTTAAAATTGTTAACAAAAATTTTATTGAATTTTAAAAATGTTGAGAAATTGGTGGTTAGGTAACTAATTTCTCCTTGTATTTTTAAAAGAAATGGAAAATATGTTATTATTCCAATGGAGATATTTGGGTAAACAAATATTCTATATATATTATTTTTTAAAAATATAGTGTAATGTTGTCATTATTTGAAATGTTTATCTTATTTTCATCATAATCTATATCGGAGTAATAATAGATATACTATAGTAACTATCCAGATATTTATTAAATATATTTTTATATAAATTAAAAATAAAACAATGAAAACATAATATTATTAATAATTTAATATTAAAATAACATGTTTTTTCTTTAATATTAAATGAAAATGAATAAATTACAATTATATAAATTTCAAAATAGAGTATTAATTAAATTAAAATTGTTTTAATAATTTAAAATAAAAATTAATATGTAAACAAAAATGGAATGAAAATATATATATAGATACTTATTTGTCTCCTATAGATTTATTTTAAAAATTCTAATAATAGTAATATTAATGTCCGATCCATTCAAATATTTCTTATAAATATTGGAACAGAATCATAGAATTGGCAACAAATTTATTTCTCATCCATCCAATCTATCATATTTTTCTTTATTAATTTATCATATATAAAAAAAAAATTCAGAGTCTTTTGAAAATAATTAATAAGAAATTCTTTTGGTAATTAATTAAGATTTAGAGATTTTCTTATGCAATTTAATCCTCAATTTACTGTTTGCGTTTATAAACCTTAACTTTATTTTAAAGAGTTAAATGGATGTTAAGGTTCATAAATCGAGTTTTGATTCAGAAATGAAGTTATAACTATTTGCAGCAAAAGCATGGCTATCGTTCATCGTTGTCCTTGTATTATAGTTTATATAATTATGATATTTATATTTCTTAAAAATTATTATATTATATATTATATGTACTTTTTGTTTTTATTTTTTTAATTTCAAAATGTTGTAATTTCAGATTAACCAAATGGCTGACATATGATGTGAAAATGTTTTTAGAATTTTCAATACTCAATTCATCACCATCTTGTGTATATCAATTATTTACATCGTGAAGAGGTGACAAATGCAACTCTTATATTGTTAAAAACTCTTATAGTGTATTACATATTATAGCTTTGGATGATGTAGATAATTATAGATATTAAACTTAACATGTAACATTGAACTATTTTAAGAATGTTATCCCATCAAAAAAAAAAACTGTTATCGCTTTCAAAATAAGAAAAATTAAAATTATATCGTAAAAAATTACTAGATGTTCTCAAACGGGCTTTTGGGTCTATAGAAGGATTCGAGCTGCTCCTATTTGGTCGATCGACTAGTTTACAGTTTAGTTCCTCTCCAAACAAGCTCCTTCCTCTTTTATATTCACCTTACTCCTTGGTCTTCACGTAGCTCAGACTCATATGGTACCTATAGAAAACACTCTGATGCTCAAGTCAGATTTAGACTCGGTATTCTGAGTATTGTATAATGACGTACCTAGTTCTTGGAATCTGTGTTATTTATATTATTTTGGTGGGCCTTTCTTATTGGGTCAGATTAGAAATCTGGATCATGTTTAGAAGTGACCTAGCTCTCAATTGTTGATTAGCCTCACTAATTTTGCTTAAGCGTAATTGGTTGTGTGGTATTGGTCAGTTTAATGATCGGGTCCGAGACATGGTCTCGGTCGTGCGGAACCTAGCGGTACACTTGCCCCCAGGCTCAAGGATGGTTAATTCGAAGGGTTTTTGTCCGAGACTGATGTGATAATTGGGTTTCCCGAGATCTGACGTGACGTTGGGCGGTGCTTGAACGCGTGACATGATGTGCATTAATGAGGGGTTTTCTCATGCCATTTGATGAGGACTATTGGATCGAGGAAGATCTAACGGTTGAGATAGATGTGACACTTCGTCTCCCGAGCCCTCCAAGGCTATAAATAGTGGTCTCCTACAGTGTCGAGTCACTGCTTCTGTTTGCTCCGATATCCGAAATCATCAATCGTTCTAGTGTGTTGCTTACCCTACATTCTGAAAGGTTAGTCATGTCTTCCTCTTCTTCATCTTCTTTTTCTTCTTCCAATTCCTACACGATTGAGACCTTATCGGTCGGGGCTATTCAAACATTGCCCCTTTAGAGAATGTTGTCCGGGGGGACGATCTGGAAGGTGTTGTCGACTGGTCAGATTCCCCTAAGCAGTCATCTCCCCTCTCAGGGCTTGATTGGGTAAACCGTAAAGTGATTGGGTTTTACCTCTTCTTTTTTGGACGGAACTTCCATTTCCACTTTCTTAAGGAGGTACCGATTTTGAAGTCAGATGCCAGTGATGGTATTTTGGCAGTTGAACATTGTCGACCGACCGATACCATATGTATGGATCAGTCTTCCTCAGAGGGTCCATTTTTCTTTTTGAACTCTTGTCTTTTCTTTGATTTGCACGTCGCCCTTCCCTTCAACAATTTCACGATGGGCGTTCTTCAGGCGCTCAATGTGGCTCCCTCTCAGCTTCACCTAAATACTTGGGATTCCCTTCAAACTTTTCGTTTGATATGTGATGCATTTCGTTTGTCTCCTACTCTCTCTACTTTTCTTAGTTATTACACCTCTCATCCGGTCGAACCCGTTATCTGGCATTTCCTCATCAGTCAGTCGGGAAATATTCTTTTTAACCCTTTCACCACCTCCTATAAAAACTTTAGAGTAAGTTCTTCAAGGTTTTCATTGACAAAGGGCACGAAGTTCTTTTTCGATGGAATCGGTTGATTTAGGTTTCCCATGTTTTGGACTAGGAATCCTACCAAGTTTAAAGAGTGAACCTGTCTGACTCCGAGTGCCGAGGAGCAAGAGATTTTTTCTCTTTTTGATAAGCTCCCCCAAAGGCTCCCTACACAGAAGTTGTTTGTCGTGTACAAGTCGTTTCATCGATGGGCGGCTTTCCAGGGTATGTTTGTGTTGTCTTTCGTCTCGGTCGGTTATCTGGTTTTGAACTAATGCGTTTTCTTTTTTCTTGATGCAGAAACCATGAACAACAAGGTGCCTCAAGTGGAGAATCTTGTGAATGCCTTCCGTGCGAGGGCTCTGGAAAGGGGCCGAGGTAGGGGCAACATTGATACCGTTGGTGCTGGGAACCCCTTAGCCGCTGACGCTCATACCTCGACCGATGCAGGCAGGAATAGGAAGAGGGCGAGGGAGGCGAGCAACATACCCACCACCATACGCTCTCCGGGCAGCATATTGATCCCTCCAACTCGTCCTTCTCCGATCAACCTTGATTCGCCTCCGTCAGCCGATGATGTTGTCCATCCATCCGCTGTCATTGTGCCTGCCCCTGAGGTTTCGAAGTCCCCCTATCTCTTTTAGGGGGTGACTTACAATTTTCAAAGGGAGTCTAGGTTGGTCTGTCCCCTGGTGCTCAATAGTTGCTTAGTGTCGTTCCTGAGGAGGACTTGCTCCAGGGCGGCATCAAATTGCTTTGTCGGGGTATCGTCATGACCCGAATGGGTGCCTGTTGGAGAGCAACAAACCTTAAGGAATGCAGCCCGACCGCCTCCTGCCGAGGAAGACGAAGACCAATATGCTTAGACATTAGCTTTTTGTTTCCTTTGGTCAGGATGTGGCTCTTTCTTCTTTTATCCTCCGAGGTCGGGGTGTGGCCTCCACCTTCTTTCTTTATCAAACAATGGATCGGTCATATATTCTTTCATACTTGTTCTTTATAATGCCTAAGTTAATAAAAGGGATTTTAATAGCTAGACAGTCGAAGTAACTTGAAATGATAATTATCTTGTTAAGTGTTTGATGTCGGCTAGTATGACCAATGTGTTTCATGTGTTAATTTATTCTAAGTCTTTAAGATATCGGCAAGAAATGTCGGTTAAGACTATATCCTTGACCAATCTGAGTCTTTGAGGTTTTGGTAGGGTATGTCAGTTAAGGATACTTCCTTGACCAAACCAAGTCTTTAAGGTTTCGGTAGGGTATGCCGGTTAAGGTTACGTCCTTCACCGAACCAAGTCTTTAAGGTTTCAGTAGGGTATGTCAATTAAGGTTATGCCCTTGATTAAACAAAGTCTTTAGGTGTCGGTAGGGTATGCCGATTAAGGCTACATCCTTAACCAAACCAAGTCTTTAAGGTTTCGGTAGGGTACTCGACCGAGCTTGTTATTGATTTTATGCCGAAGTCCTTGTAAAAAGACTGGAGTCCTCGGTCAATAAACTGTCGACTATTGTCGGTGGTGATAGTGTGCGCGACTCTGAATCGACACACAATGCTTCTCCATACGAAGTTCTGCACATTCTTGGTTGAGAAGGAGGCAAGAGGCTCGACCTCGATCCACTTGGTGAAGTAGTCAACCCCGAGCAGAAGGAACTTGGTTTGTCCTTTTTCCAAACTGAAAGGACTAATGATGTCCATTTCCCATATGGCGAACGACCATGCGATATCATGTTGTGGAGTGCTTCGGGCTTGAGATGGGACAAGGGACCGAATTCTTGACACTTGGTGCATTTCTTCACGTACTTTGCGCAGTCGCTTTGGACAGTCGGCCAATAGTATCCAACCTTAAGCACTTTGGCGGTCATCATTCTTCCTTCTGAATGGCTTCCGCATACTCCCTCGTGGATTTCCCATATGGCATACTTTGTGAGCTCCTTTATGATGCATTTTAATAGTGGCCTGGAGAATCCTCTTCGGTAGAGCACTGATCATGATATACCTCGTGCACTGTTGTTTCATAGTCTTCTCTTCTCCTGGCTTACGAGTGCCGAGTTCGAGGTATTGAATGATTGGAGTCATCCAAGTATCGGCCTCGGTCACGGCGAGGCACTCGGGTTTCCTCATCTGCTTGAACGTTTTCTAGTAGAGGATGTCCATTGAACTCTCCTACTCTACCAACGTCTTCATGATAGTGAACTTGTCGATGTCGCCCGATATCACCATGGGATCATCCTTTGAAGGGTCGACACCGTTGAATTCTTTGTCAGTAAAGGTGATGCGTGGCCGAAATGATACCATGTTAACCTGCTGCACCGCCCTCAGGTGCTTCTTCCGAGCATTGTTGGAGCTGCCTCCCTTAGCTATTGTGTTAATGACCTCTCAGTCACCCCTTTTCGGGAGGTTCTTCCCTTTGTGGCCGACGTTCGGGTCGACGATCGTCTTCTCATGACCTCGGAGGGGAGTAGCCCTCCGTCTTGCTAGTTCTTCCCTTTGGGGGGATCACTTTGCACCTCGACTCCCTTGGACAGACTAGCGGAGATGTTCCACTTGGATAAGTTCTTCAATCTTATCCTTCAAGGCCTGACATTCCTCAGTGGTATGCCCACTGTTTCTATGGTACTAACACCTGCGAGTATGGTTGACATTTTCAGAGCTCGCACCCTTCCTCGGTGGTGGAATGAGCTCGACGCTTAGAGCTTCGTCTAAGATCCTCCCCCTATCGACAGTCAGGAGGTATACCTTGTGAATCGGCTCCCTCGGTTGTCTCCGCGTCTATCTCCTCGACCAGCAACAGGTCGGCTTTGACGCTCTTTCTCGTCCTTGCCCTTTTCTCCACTAGCCTCTGCTCAGGCTTGATTTCTGAACTCCCTCAGCTCCTCTAGCTGCATGAACTTGGTGGCCCTCCATTTAAGTTTGTCTAAGCTTGCGGTCGGCTACATGCACAAGCTATCAGCAAAAGGTCCCGGGCACAAAGTCGTTAATATGAGACGCATTGTTACGTTCGGGCTCAAAGTATGGATGCTCATGGCCACTTTGCCAAACATGTCCACAAACTTCCTTAAGGATTCTCCCCTTCTCCTGCCGAATGTTGACCAGAGCAATGGAAATCAGGTGGTGCGGTCAGGTGGTGGTTAATTATATCTCAAACTTAGACATCAGTGTGTCGAAACAGTTGACAAAGTTGTGAGGGAACCTTGTAAACCAACTCAAAGTTCCCCCCTTTAGCGATCTGGGGAAAACTCGGCATAGGACCACGTCATCCGAGGTATACAAGCTCATGTGTGTAGTGTACGCATCCATATACTCATCCGGGTCAGTCGTGCCGTCATAACGATCTCTATTGAAGTTTTTCCACTTGTCTGGCAGTGGTATTCTGATTATGGAATTGGTAAAAGGGTGTTGACGGACCAAGTCTAGGGTACCGGTCGTAGGGGCTGACTTGTTCGGGTAGGACTCGTCGTCTACCTCTTGGGTGTGGATCTTTTCCTTTGGCTCCTCAACAGTCTTGGGGCTGGTGGGGGTGGTGAATGACCTACCAACAAGATTGGTTGGTCCATCAGATGGTCCCCCCTCCACAAACTTCATGTTCATCTCTTTGTTCTCCTTTCGAAGAGCTAGGATTTTATCCTCGTTCTTTCGAGTGATCTTTTCATTCCTTCTCTTAATCTCAACCATCTCTCTATAGAGACATCAACAATGCCATCTGCTCAACTTCGAACATCCTTTCGCTAGTCATGCTTCAGGTTGATACCATTTACTTTCTTCTTCATGCAACTTCTCTCTCGGCCCCACGGTGGGTGCATATTATTCTCGAATGGGGTTGGGGCCTAGAGAACGATTCGAGTTGCTCCTTTGCTTCCTTGGTCGGTCGGTCAGTTTGCACTTCATTTCCTCTCCAAACAAGCTCCTTCCTCTCCTCTGTTCACCTTACTCCTCGATCTTCACGTAGTCCAGACTCGGATGGTACCTACAGAAGGCACTTTGACGCTCAAGTCATATTTAGTATTCGACACTCGATATTCTGAGTACTGTATAATGACGTACCTGGTTCTTTGGTGGGCCTTTCTTATTGGGCCAAATTAGAGAGTTGGGTCATGTTTAGAAGTGTATTACCTAACTCTTGATTGCTGATTAGTCTCACTAATTCTGCTTAAGTGTATTTGGTTGTGTGGTGTCGGTCGGTTTAATGACCGGGTTCGAGACATGGTCTCGATCGTACAAAAATACCATAACTTAAGCAGCGTAACATACTTTATTATAAACCTTTATCCAAAATCAACCCTTCAAATAATTTATAACACAATTCACAACATTAAAGAACCTATCTAACATAAAAATAACAACACTTAAATATCAAACTATCAAAATCTAATATTTCTATAAGGTCAAACAACATATAATCAAACAACAACCCTACAAGAAAATTTTAAGCTTGAGACCACGTCCTCTCAACATCTAGATCTTCTACTTTAGGGTACTATTAAAAAGGTGAAGTTAGTTTCCCTTACTTGAAATTCTTTATTTCAGTGGAAACTCAACTCTATCATGGAAACCACTCAGAATCTAAGGACTTAAAACATGTTATCCAAAACATCACCAAAGTTTAGTCCAAAATGTAAGACCTAAAGCATGTTATTAAAAACATCACAAAGTTTTAGTATAAGGTAAAACAAGTTGAAAGAAACACTTTTTTAAGTATCCCATCAAAATTGATGGTTAAATCTTAAGAAAAATAAATAAAGAATAAACAATATTTAGAATAGAAATAAACTTAATTTGTTTGAAAATATGATCGGATTGAAATATATCCTAATCCCTCTGAACGGTGGATCCAATGTTAGAATAAATGAGATAGAAAGAAAAAATGAAAGAAAGAAAAAAGAAGAAGAATAATTGTTTTTTTTATTTTTATTTTACGGAAGGGTAGGATATTGCATCAAGGTTTAGGATAAATATAAAAAGAGTTTTATATAAATATACCTAATAAAAGTAATTTCATTAATTTTTCTATCTAGAACAAATTAAAGCAGCATTAACAAAGCCAAGCTAAATGTATATAAAAAACAATCATTTTAGATTAACATTAATTTTAAATTTTTAAAGTGGAAATAATATTCAATCCACATTTAATTAAATTGATTATATTTGAAATAAAAAACATTGTGAAATCAATCCATTAAAATACATTTAAAATTTAATTATAGATTGACTTTGATTATTTAGATTTTTCATTTTGAGTGTGAATTTCAATGTATTTGAGATATTTAAGTTATTTTTTCTTTCTATTTTACATCATTTAGATTATTTTTAAAGAATATATAAAAATCCGAGGGTTTTCATTCTTATTGAGTAAACTTCGTCCGAAACTAATATGTTTTTATAAATTTTGATGCATAGTTTAAAGTATATTAAATATGTATATTTGTATTGTACTCTTAATAACAAAAAAAGTGTTTTGTAAAATTGGTAGGGTTGACGCCGTTACAGCATCCACACCGTAAGTAAAATCCAACGCTTGAGTGAGTAATATCAAGGGCCCCACTTCTTCCTCTTAACGCGTTTATCCGTTGGATTTCTGTATCATCCAACGGTTAAAATCCATCGTCCAATCGTATTCTCAGAAATTTTTACCAAATAAGATAAAAAAAAAACACAAAATATTCTTCGATCGTTTTGGCTTAACAAATTCTCTTGAAATGTCGTTTTCAGTTTTGGGGCATCACGCCCTACCTATAGAACTTGTTTCCTCTTTTTACTATTTATTTTGGTTTTCTATTATTCAAAATAAAATAAAATAAAAAGAAGTACACAGCACATCACATGCATTCTGAAAAACTCCCACTACCGTATAAATTTGTTTCTTATTTCATATTTCATATTTGTCTACGCATGATGTTGTATTTATCTATAGCATTATAATATATAAAGTTCACACTACTTAATATTCATGTCTGTAAATAAATTTTAGGACTTCAAAATATGAATCCTAAATTTCTAACCAATGAATGTCCTTGCACACACTATGAATCTTACCGAGGTGAAATTTGAGAAGTACAAAATCATATAATGATGGTTGTGCAAGAATTATTGTCCCTTTTTAACCAAATTTTGTTTTCACGTTATTATTCATTAATCATCTCTTACAATACATCAAATAAGATTACATATTATTTAAGAATCGAGTTCAAATATAATAATTAAATATATCTTTCTCTCTTATTTTTTTACTTTTTTTAAAGAAAAAAATTATAGTAGAGTTTTAAGTTTGAAAATGAACAATATTTTAGATATTGTAATTGATCCTAGTGTTGTTATCTTAACAAATTTGAGATCGAAACATTGACTTCATCTGTTAGAATGAAAAAGTAGTTTCAATTATGAACTTTCATTCTCTTAACCCTTAACTAGGGAACTTGTTCCGGTACACCAAATAGTCACATATTGTTCAGTAGACGAAATTCTGAGTTCTAAAATTAAAATAACTCACATGTAATGATTGAACCTATTGATATCTTCTCGATAGACTTAAAAGTCAAAATATATATAATATTTCTTTCCTCCATTTAGACTTTCTTTCAATTAGAAAACAGATTAAAATAGTGAAAAAGATATAAATTGGAGGAAATAATAGAAAATAAAATTGTTTAGATGGAGAGGAAAACTTAAGTAAAAGTTTATGATTGATTCTATTGAAATGATAGATAAAAAAAATATTTAATAAATTTATAAGATTAATATTTTACCTTTGTGTTTAAAATCAATTTAGAATTTAGAATTGACAATAAATTCTTTATACATATTACATGCACTTGGTTAAAATATTATTAGTGTTACAATTAAAAAAACCCAGTTGAAAAATAACTACAAATTATCTAACACAATTATATATGTAAAAGTGTAAAAAATAAAACTTTATAAAATAAAATTGAAAATAAAATAAATTTTGAATATAAATAATTGTAAAAAGTTAAAACAAAATTTTAGATTACATAAATCTTAAAATAATATGTGCTTAAATTAGTGTCACATTTTAAATAAATAATTAAAATTAAACATACATCGGTACACCAAAACAAGAGAGAAATTTTAATTAAACATTATCCTTATTATTACTACTTAGTTTTAGTTTTAATTTTATTATTTATTTATGTATATTATTATTATATACATTTTTTTATTTTTATTACCAATAATATTAATTTACAATATAATTTTTCTATAATTTTTTTTATTAATAATATTATATAAATCTATTCGTTTGCATCGTTAAATTATATAAATTTATTTTATTATTGATTTTTATCATTATATTATACTATATTATTATTATATAAGATAATTGATTATGTGAAAAGATAATAATATGTTTACACTGTATATTATGTTATACAACATTATTAATTATCACATCGATATTAAAGATAAAATTGTAAAATATTACCCTCCAGCGTAGCTTTTTTTTTTTTGCGTTTTACCGGCAGACTCTAAAATTCTCAACCTAAAGCAAAAACATTGTTAGAAATGCATGAAATGGTGAAATTGGCCATGCCATAACCTATACGAAAAATACATAATTTAATAAAAAAAAATTGAAAATATTAGGAAGTGTGAAGATTAAAATGTTGAGGATTTGATTGAAGTTGATATTTACCTGAGGATGGAATAAAGTTGATGGTGTTGAGTGGATAGGAATATATGAGTGAGTAGACAAGAGAATGAGGAAGAAGTGACAGAAGAAGATGAAGTTAAAAATGGTGAGAATCCAATAAGGAACACAAAGAAGAGGAAGAAGTGCATGGTGAATGTGAGCTTACCCTTTGCCTTTGGCATGACCCACCTCACACAACACCTGTCCAGGGCCATTTAATATCCAACAGTTTTCCAAATAACTCATTCATGGGTGAAAGTTATGTCCCTGCCTTGTGCCATTGAGACATGTAAGAAGTATGTGGGGTCCCTTTTTCAAGTTATGGCCACGGTTACTAAGGGGTCCACTGTGTTGTCTTTCTGCATTTTTCTGTCTTCATGCCCTCCAACATAACATCAAACTCTTAACAATCATAAACTTTTGCTTTCTAATTACCCAATGGACAACCCCAATTTTGTTTTCATAATGCACACACAAAGTCAAATGCTCACACAAAAAGCCACATTCTGCCTTGCTTCTGTCATTAGCTTTTCTACCTCCAACTTTGTGTGCATCTCATTGTCTTTATCATTTTTAACCTGTCTGCAAAATATGCATATAAAATGATGAAAAGACCATGCTTTGATTGCTTCCAGATCAAATTGCAACCACTCTAATTAACAGTACTGACGCATTTATACTTACACCAATAGAGTGGCTAAAAGTTGAGATAGAAAAGAAAGAGCATTTGAAAGTATAAAAAGGAATTTGAATTAGGTGGGTCTTAAAAGAGCATCATTAGCTTCCAAGACTAATTGTTGATACGAATCATGTTTGGCATTTATATATCGTTGGAAATGGTGTAGTTGTGTTGGGTAAACATGTTTTTCAACTAAGCTTATGATTACCAATTCAGCCAAGTGGTCTCTCTCACTTCACACTCCTCAAAACCTTGCATTCATAACAAAAATGTCTAACCCTTTTTACCACTTCTCATGCCCAAATGATTTGGACCAAGCTGAAGATTTTTATCAAGTGCCCCAAAAAAGTTTTCTCTCTTTCTTGGTCACAACACAAAGTACTCTCTCGACTTTTTATCTTTTCATTCTACACTTCTACGCTTCAACTTGCAAGTACTTTAGTATGTTGTATCACAACTTTCTGTATAATTATTATCTCAATTATATGAATCAACATTACCTCTAATATAAGTACAAAAAAGGGTTGAAATTACTCACAACTACTTATTTATATATTTTTTTATCTATTACGGATTTTATTCTCAAATTTTCATGCATTCGATTTTTTTTTTCATTACTAAAATAAAAATCTTAGTGCACTGTAGACATTTTTAAGATGGCAGAAAAGAAAGTTGAGATAGTTGCAAGAATGGAGAAGAAAACTGAAAATAAGTTAGGTTTGCCTTTTGAAAAGCGACAAAGGTTTTATTGAGCTAACTAGCAATTACTATGGTTGGTAGTAGCACTTAACTTTGCATTCACATTTGGTAAACTTTAACACCCCTTTTTTAGTCTTACGCAAAAAAAGTCTACACTGTTCTTATACCAGTGTTTTTTATAACGAACCAATTTTCAAATACTAGGGTTTACTACAAATTATTCATACATAATTGCACCATTCTAGTACTTTTTCAATCACTTTCAAATAGATTACTGTTCTCTTAACCAATTTACACGCAAAGTATATCAATTATTGAGTTATTGAGTTTACCTATACATTTTCAGTTCAACCTACCTAAACTAGTTTGGCTGAGAACATTTTTCAATTCTGATCTTACTTTTTATTTTCTTCAAAAAAGTGTTAATTACACAACAAAAAATATGGTAAATGTAATCTATTAAAGTAATTTATAAATTATAAAAATATCTTGATAATATTGATTATTAATTCAGATTTTATTAATATTAAATTATTTACTATTAGTATTGCATTAGTGGTTACAGATATATTAGTATTTTTATTTTATAGTTTTCAATAATTATATTTTTATTATATATTATTGAAGTAAATCAAAATAGTGGTTCAATAAGTTTTTACAACTTTTTGCCTTATGTTATTTCCTTCTATTAATTCAATGAAACTAATTTTAATACCTTTTTTTAAACATCTCATTTTAAAATTTGAAATAAATACTTCATTCTAATACCAAAATCAAACTTTGGTTTGCATGAATGAATGGGCCATTCATATGAGTGAAAAAGTCCATTCTTTCTGCACCTCCATACTTCTTCCTGCATCTCTATACAGTCATCGAAATGATCATTATATCATTAATGAAAAAATTTATAGTATCCTATACTACTAAAGTTTTTTCCAAAATACAATTTAGAAGAGTTATTTTGAATTATACATTCCAGAACGTATTATATATGTTATGAAAAGTTTATTTCAAAAAATATTTTTCTGGAATTTTATTTTTGGAAATACATTATTGAATTTCTGAAAGTATTTTTTGGAAAGCTTTCAAAAAAACATAATCCGGAACTCATTTAAAGAAAGAGTAAAACAATCGTTTTTGAAAATTGATGGGGGTACAGGAAGAATTCTGACAAGTGCAGGGAGAAACAGCGTTCGGAGGAATGTTAATTTGGGCCTTGGGGCCCATGAAAAATGGTGCTTGCATCTCCTCTTGTAAAAGTGGCTATTGCATCTTCCCTCCATTCACGCTACGCCTCAATCCATCTCCAATCCTCTTCTCGCTCCCTAATCACATTCCACAATTTCACATTTCCACTTCCGATCTCCAATTCCACCTCGCCACCGCCACAACGCCGATGGCGCCCCCGACGTCGTTGTTTCCACCGGTGCCCGTCGTCCCCGACCTCCTCCGATCAGTGTGCCGTTTCTGATACCCCGCGCACGCCCTGGCGAATGCAGCTCCCCGAACGAATCGCGAACCCTGGAACGGGTGGGAAACAACGTGATGTGAAGAGATTAAGGTTGTTGGCACTTCGCGGGTGTTTTAACTATTTTTAATTATCATCCATTGTTGGTTATTATTGTTAGTGTTAAATAATTTGATATTGTGGAGAAAAGGGGTTGGGGGAATTGGGAAATAGTAGCAGAGAGAGGGGAGTTGTGGAAGGTGATGGTATTGAAGGGAGAAGAACGATGAGTGGGGTGTCATTGGGTGTGCGCACGGGGAGCTATGGTGCGCTACAAAACGGCAACGTTTCTGTGCCCATGCTTGTGCGTAGACCTTCAAAGACGCTCCTCTACAACCCCAGAGAGAAAGAGAGGGGTTTCTTTTTTATTTGCCGGCTCCTTGGGCGAGGCAGGGTCGCAATGCTCCTCATGTTTGCCCTTGGCCTTTGTGTTTTCGTTTTTGGCTGTTTTACTGTTTACAAAGGTTAGTTACTTCCTCTTCATATTTTCTGTTTTCTTTTTCACCCTATCATTGCCTCCTAGATATTACTCCCACCATTTCACTTTCTGTAATTTGATCATTTTTAAATTTCTGATGTTATGATTCCAAGTTTATTTTAATAAATACCACACTTATCTAATCTTTTTAATATTATCGTATATATTATGTAAGTAACGAGTAAGAATAAAATAAAGAAGAGTGTAATAAAATTTTAGTAAAACTTTTAATCATTAAAACATCTCAATGGTTAGAAGTTGTTTAGCGTATGTTTAGGATAATCAATTGTTGCTTGAAATACATCGTCCACTAGAGTTGCTTCTACAAGCAACTATTCCTTTAAATTAAGAAAATACAAAATTATAAATTGTTTAGATTTTTTTTTATTAAAGTAAAATTGAGTGTAAATTAATTAATGATGATATGATACCATGAAGATGACAAATAATATTTTTTAATGTAGAAAACCATTCATAGGAATTGTTTCTATAGGAGATATTTTATTGATTTATTGCTTTCGTGTGAGAAAACATTAAGTAAATGGAAGGAGTTACAAATAATTAATGATTAGATGGTTTGAAACCACACATGTTTATGATAGAGGCAGACTCATTTTTTTTTTTTCAATTTACAAGAAATAATTAATGATACTTCAAAAATTGGATGAGACCATTATAGTTCTAAGTATGTTCACTCTAGATTGAAATTACTTATTGTAGATACTCTTTGTCTATTGTTAGAATTCTTGACATCCGTTTCAAGATATAATTATGTTGGATTTATGCCCATGACATTTCTATGAATATTAGAACCATTAATTAAGTTTTAGGAGAAAACTTGGTGCGGTATTTGAATCAGACATTTACTGAAATTCTCAACTACAAAGTCAAATTCCAATTTTGATTAGAAAATATTACTGACAACAACACTTATATATCTACTTGTCCTTAATTTTATTTTGAGTAAATTCAAGAATAGGTTCAGCCTTCACCATGGAAATAAACATGAAGGGTAATGCAACATATCTACTTTTAGGACATGATCAATACTCAAGGGGTGTTTGATTATAGGTATAATAATACATTTCCTAGAACCACATTTATAAGAATATTATATATGGGGATAATATTACTAAAAACATTTTAAGACTATGATCGGTTAAGTTTTAATATTCCCAGAATTATTTTCAAACTTTGAAATATTAGAATAAAAACTAAGAATATAAATGGAAATATAATTAGATTAGAAAATAATTCCCATATTTCTTCTGGAATATAACTTTCTCACTCCTCATCATATTAAAAATGAAGCAAAACAAAGTATTGTTACTTTCTCAGACATGAACGGTACATGGGAATAAATTTTTAAAACTCATTACAATACAAACATGGAAACTATATCCCCTGGAATAAATTTTCATTCCTTGTGCAGCAAAAAACACTTTATTCCTTGAAACAAACAGTCTAGGAATAATTTTTCAAAGCTAATGAAGAACATTGAAATATTGCATTCTCAAGTTCACATTTTTGGGAATACAGTTTTAAACCTTGAAACACTTTGCTTTGCATCTGTGTAATATACTCATTCCATCCTACCATCACACCAATTTAAGTTTCTTTCACACGTACTAAGAACACCAAAAAATTGTCGTTTCTTGAAACAGTTTTACTAAAATAGTCTTGGACTGTCTTCAATTTCAAGAAAATTATAATAGATTGCATTTTGAATTATTTTCTTAATTTTTAAATGCTTTATTTACACTAGCGGAAACACAACATAAAAACGTTTGTGTATCTGCATTTTTTTATTTTTATATTTATATATAGTTATGTTTAATGTTAAAATTTGAGTAATTACTTCATAAAACATATCTTGTTTCCATCTTTGTCTTTGTGCTTCTTCCTCTATGTCTTCTTTACCCCTCTTGATTAATGACTTCTACACCTTCGTATCCAAAAGAAGTCTGGAAACAAAACAAAAGACATGTAAATAAGCTTAAATTCCTCTCCAAATCGTTGCAAATCTGTAACACAAAACACAAAAACATGGTTAATTTTCTAGTTGTAGTGTCATATGAAAAAAAGAGAAAAAAAAATGAGGATAAGAAAAGAGAAAAGAAAAAAAGTGAGAAGTTTTTTTTTATAGAGAGAGAAGTGGGAAGTTGTTGATAATGTGGGAAGTGGAAAGTTGTTGACAGAGAGAAGTGAGAAGTTATTAAGGAAGATAAGTTTGGTTCTAAGAGAATGTGTACACCAAAAAATAACAATAATTATTGTCCAAGATAACAATAATTATTATATATTTCTAAAATAATAAAATAACATATTAAAATAAGGATAAAATAGAAAAGTAAATGTGTACACTAAAAAGCGGTTAGTAAAAAAATACTATTTATATATAGGTATAATTAAAACAATTAAATTTATTGAATTTTTAATTTTCTGTTTGGTTAAAGTTTTTGAATTATCACCCAATATAAAAGGCTTATTACAATATTAAACAATACTTAATAATTCAAAATATTACCAAACCGGTCAAATTTTTTCAATTCACATGGACCAGATTTATTTTAAGTGACATCGGTAGATGCTATTTTTAGTTGATGTCATATATAACTATCTTGACTATCATTAATTAGGTTTTTTCGTCAACCTCTTCACTTATGTAGGTTCAAAATATCCCCAATTGATAGTTGCTGAAAACAGTTACAGTCAAGGTTAGTCAAAAGATTATCAAGTCGACATTAGAAGAAACCTTGACCATGGACAAAATATAACATTAGTGACGTGAATTCAAAAACAGTCTTGCAAACATCGACCAAAAAATAGCTACAACACATTAATAAAAAAAATCTAGATAACATCCACTGAAAAATAAAACCTTAACTTATGTCAATTGAGAAATAATCCTAGCCTAAGCCTTAGTGGAAAACTTATTCCAACAATATCAATTGAAAAATAACCTCTGTTAACATATATTAAAAATCTGACTTAAATTGATTGAATAACAGTGTCTTTGACATTGCTGAGAAATAGTCTGTTCAGACTAATGCCAATTGAGAAATAACTGACTTGTTAGTCGAACAATATCTTTGATCAGCATTTACTGAAAGGCAACTCGATTGTCATTAATTGAAAAAAATGTGTGGTTGACATCAGTGGAAAAACATTACTGATGTTAACTAAAAAAACTCTAACCAGACTGAGAAATCCTATATCGGCAACAGAAAAACTGACAAATGTTGGTAAAACAAAAACTACGATTAACTTCAGCCTGAGAGAAACTTGTCGATGACAGTTGAAAGAAAGAATGCCAAGCTAACTCTTTTCTCAGCCGAATTGACAAATTTCTTGTCTTAGTTGAATTGATGATGTCCCAATCTGAGGAGTCATGATGTCGTGACCGAGGCCGAGTCGATAAGAGAGTATAAAGAAAAGAAACATAAATTTGACAAAAAGAGATTATGGCCATTTTTAAATTTTTACTTTTTGTGTGAAATTTGTAATTTTAAGTAATTAAATTATTCTCATATTTTTATAATTTCATTTTTTTTTAAAATTTTCCTTTCAAACAACATATTTTATCACAAAACATTTAAAATTCTCTATAAAATGAAATTACTGTATTAAAATTTTTCATCCAAACTCACTATCACTCTTCCAATAAATGCATTACTTTTATTGAAATAGAGAAAATAATTAACTTTAAGAGAAATTAGTAAAAAAAAGTAATGTTTGAAAGGTGGGAACACAATCTATTTTTGAATTTTTTAGAAGGCTAAATCTGCCAGTCATTGTAGGACGGAGGAAGTAATATGGTGTACCACAGAATTTCATTTGCTATCATTCCAATGATACTTTGCATCTTATAAATTTGTAAGATAAATAAGTGATAGTATAATGAGTTTCTGTTTTGAACTTTCTGGCACTGTTAGTTCATGTCTTGTTTGTTGAAGTTGAATATTGGTTAAGATTTAAGACATCATTTGAGATATAGTGTTTTGATTTAGGACTTTCCCTGGTCTTGTACATGAGTTTGTCTTCAACGTTTCAATTATCTACAATTAAAAATCTGTATGTTTTATTATGTATTTGGTATTGTGATGAACTAGGTGGAAGTATCACGAGTGAAATTGAAGATACGAGATCTTATGCCATTACTAGGTATGAAATTTTAAGACCCAGAGGAGTAGTAGAAGATAAGTCCCAGGATAGTAATTCTTCTAGACTGTTGTCATTGACAAGTAGATACAGAAGCACATCTAGGCCACCTCCTGCTCCTAATTCATTGTCCTTGTCCAAGTCTAAAGGCAAAAGGGTATATTTTCCTACTTGGCGGCATCGTTGTGACCGTTTTGCATTTCCTCCTCCTCCACCAGTTGATAGAAGACGAACTGGACCACGCCGTAAGCCTTATTTTTCCATTTGGCCTTTTTTTCATTTCTTAACTCAAAAATTATATCTCGAATATAGGTAATAGCATCTTATTTTCGAGTACACACACTGCATATTTAGTTATTGTCCCTGTAGAATTCTTTTAATCGGGTTCTTGCTCTCTTCTTTTTCAGCATGCCCTGTGTGTTATATTCCAGTGAAGCAAGCTGTAGCTAGTATGCCAATTTCCCCATCAAAATCTCCTATACTTCGTAGTCTGACATATGTGCATGATGAAAATTCAATTAAAAGTGAACGACATGGTGGCTCTGATTTTGGTGGATACCCTTCTCTGGAAGAAAGGGATGCTGCTTTTGATATCAAAGAGACGATGACAGTGCACTGCGGGTTAGTTCATTTTTGTTAGTTGTATTTAATTTTCTCACAATCTGGAGATTAATATTCATGGAAGAATTTTTAAAGGCTACCCACATTAGTATTAGTGCTTTGTTTACTGAATGTATTTTTCTTCCCTTTCCTGCATTGGCATAAATTCTTATCAGATTTGTCAAAGGAAGCAGACCTGGTCGCCTGACTGGATTTGATTTTGACGAGGCTGATCTCTTAGAGTTGGATAAGTACCATGATGTCATTGTTGCATCTGCCATATTTGGTATGGCTTATTATGACTAATGTCCTACAGAGATACATCTTGTTGTTTGTTTTCTTCTTCACATATCTCCCTTCAATCTTTGCCAGGAAACTATGATGTTATACAGCAGCCCAGGAACATCAGTTCAGAAGCAAAGAGAAACATTCCTTTCTATATGTTCATTGATGAAGAAACAGAAATGTATATGAAGAATGCCAGCATTTTGAGTAGCAGCAGGAGAGTTGGATTATGGAGAATCATTGTTGTCCATAATATTCCTTACGCTGATTCTCGGCGTAACGGAAAGGTTGATTGCTTACTTTTTGCTTCTCACTATTTTATTGTAAAATCTATCATTCGCATTCTTGAAAGTTGTACCATTTTCAGCAGATATTCTGTGTTTTCCAGACACAGTCCCCCCTTTCAATTGAAGCTTCTGATTTCTGGCCCTCAGCCCTATTTTTGTTTATTTCCATCTTCTTCCACATTTCAACATGTTTTATGATTGGGGAAATGATTTTACTTGTTGATACAGTATTAATAACACAATCAGAGTGTATAGAATTGTAGTTAGTTGGTAGCTTGAGCTTACGACTCTCTTACTCTAAAGTCCAAACTAATTGCAGAAGTTGGTTTTCGGTTCTACCTACCTCTGTGTGTACTATGAAATGGTTTTTTGTTCTAGAGCACGTATACAGAACTTCATTACATAAGTAAAGAGTTGAGGCTTCCACGCCCTAAACTTGAGGAATTTATTTTTTATAAATTTAAATATATGTAGCATTTGATTTCATAATGTATGTATACTGTTTTGTACCAGAGTAATTAGTGTTATGATTTCTTAAATCTCATAGAAACTTGTTAGGAAAGCTGAAAAGGAAAGGGAAATGAATTGGTTGAAAAATATGGTGAGAAGGAGTTCTGAATTATTGCTTTTTTATGAAGTATTAACAAAATAATTAGATATATATTCTACTGAAGTTGAATTAAGATTTTTTTTATACATTCCCCCCTTTCTGGAACTTACTTTATATGGTCTCACGATGCCGCTAAACTTATTGCAGGTTCCAAAGCTTCTTTTACACAGGATCTTCCCTAATGCCCGATATTCTATATGGATTGATGGGAAACTTCAGCTCGTTGTGGACCCATATCAAGTTCTTGAGAGGTAAAAGTCATCTCTGCTCTCTATTTTATTAAAAATTAATTTGGTTTTTATTTAGTGGGATAAATTTTTATTTGCCATTATTTATTCTATTTACCATCATTTAGATTTGAGAATAAACATGACATTGTTTGCTTTCAAATTATGTTCTAATGAAAATATATGATTTTGTTTATTCATTTAGTTGTATATTATTGATTTTGATTTGGCAAGTTTTAGATATTATAATAATAACTATATATTTAAAGGATTTACTTACCAGGTTGTGAATTTTATTCACTATTTCCAACTTCAATAATACTTGTGCATATTTTTTACCATTTGATATGGTACAGTCAGAATCTAGCACCTATGCTATCATCTATATTATATATAGTAAAGGGAAATTTCAAATAGTTCTCTTGATATTTTCTAAGAAGAATTGAATATTTTGTTAAATCTTTTATAAATAGCTATCAATCCACATATCCAATTTTCTAAATTGAATCTTCTTATTACACGATAAGGACTCTGATCTCTGATCAAATGACTCTTATTATCTTTACTTTTGGTGAACCAGAGGTGACTTGAGCATCGTTAATAGTTATCTTTAGGACAATGGTTAAGGAGTTTAAACATATAGTATTAAATGGAAGCTGATAGTATTTAATTTAATATCTTGGTCATTTGGCTTTATTTTATAGCACAATATATGAAGAGGATATATGTCAACCATAAATTGTAAGGGTATTTTTCTAATATCTTCATTATCATTGCCTTTCATATCCTCCAGGTTCTTGTGGCGCCCAAATGCTACTTTTGCGATTTCAAGACACTATAGACGCTTTGATGTATTTGTTGAAGCTGAGGCTAATAAAGTTGCTGGAAAATATGAAAATGGTTCCATTGATAACCAAATTCAATTTTATAAAGTCTACGATGGTTTAACTCATTATTCCAGAGACAAGCTTCCTATAACTAGTGGTAGGATTTTTTTTTTATATATTCATGCCTGCATGTGTGCCTGTGCGTGTATATAACTGGTTCCTACATCTTAAAAATCTGAAGTCTTGCTTATGGCTGAGTTTCTGCAGATGTTCCTGAAGGGTGTGTTATCATAAGAGAGCACATTCCAATTACAAATCTATTTACTTGCTTATGGTTCAACGAAGTTGATCGCTTTACTTCCAGGGATCAATTAAGCTTTTCCACAGTAAGAGACAAAATAATGGCAAAAACGGGTTGGAGTATTAACATGTTTATGGATTGTGAAAGACGTAACTTTGTGATACAGGTTTGTATTTGTGTCTTGCCTTGTACTTGTGTTTAGTTGTTAGAAAAGCCTACTAGTTTTTGAAGTCAACATGCACTTCCAAATGTTTGTACTTCCATTTCTTATGAAAAGTAACTGAAGGTCTTTTAGCATTTGCTTTATTTCCTCTTCAATGGTTTTGGATTTTGATATTGGTGATTTGTGATGAATTCTATTAGGGTTACCATAGAGACATATTGGAACAGATGCCTCCACCAGCTGTTGTAACCCGGCGTCCTAGTGTACCTGCTTCTTATTATAACAAGTTTCATTTGAGGAATCATCCCAGACGTGGCAGAGGAGAAAGGAGATCAGGTTCAAATCATCATCACAGAGTATTCGGCACTGTTATGAACCACATTTTGATTTAGTGTTATCTTCTTCCACGAGGCTTTTTGTTTTCTTTTTATTAAGTGTAAATGCATACATTCTTTGTTGCAAATTTATACTTCGAAGAGCTCCCAGCAATTTTGAAGCTGTTGCTTAATGAATTGTAAATATCTTTGATATAACTGATTAGATCTTTACCACCTTTTTCCAAAAGGAAAGAAAAAAAAGGGGTTCTCAGTAGTGCATTCTGGACACTTGAATTATTACTCATTTTTTTCTCCTCTGGCCTACCGTTGCTATATAGTTGTAGATCGTGTTTGCCTGCTGTTAATTTGTGTTTCCGTTGGATGTTCGTAATAGTGTTGGAAAAATTACATAAATAAAAATTGGCGTGTGGAGAAAACTATTGAAATATGGTATCATGACCGAGACTATGCAGCACAGTAATCTTCCTTGTTGCTTAATCGTGTGTGACAGATGGCACATGTATTGAATTATGATTGTGCGGTGGATGCATTAAATTTTGCGGTAGAAAAGAGAAAGGGGTAAAGGATAAGATGGAAGGAAAAATTGTATTATATTCATGTTATAATGAGAAATGAATACAAGGTATATATAGGTTATGTTAAAACAGAGTAATAGAATCTCACAAAACTCAATATCCCCCTCAAGTTTAGAGATAGATGTTGACCAACCCAAGCTTGGAAATAGCAGAAATAAAATCACCACGTTCAAGTGGTTTTGTGAGAACATCAGCAGTTTGATGGTTGGAGGAGATTGACAACTGCTGGAAGAGTTTGGATTGTAGTTTTTCACGTACAACATGTCAATCTATCTCTACGTGCTTCGTTCTTTCCTGGAAGCTTGGATTGTGAGCTATATACCTTGCATATTGATTATCACAATAGACAACAGCTGAGGTCTGGACCTTTATCTTGACCTCATCGATCAAATACTTCAACCATTGAATCTCACAGGTTAAAGTAACGAGGGCACGATATTCTGCTTCGGATGATGATCGCGACACAGTAGACTACTTCTTGGATTTCCAGCTAATCAGCGAAGAGCCCTCAAAAACACAAAAACCGGTTGTTGATCGCCTAGTTTGTGGACAACTTGCCCAATCTGAATCACAGAAACCTTTAAGCTGGAGATCCGAATTGTCAGAGAAGAAAAGTCCTTGTCCAGGAGTTCCTTTAATGTAACGTAGAACTCGGTGTTCAGCATTGTGATGTTCTGAAGTTGGTGCTTGCAGGAATTGACTTAGAAACTGGACACAATAGCTTATGTCGGGCCTGGTATTTGTAAGATATAGTAGCCTTCCAATGAGTCTTTGATAAGCAGTAACATCTTTTATGGAAATTCCTTTTAGAAACATGTTCTTTGTATCCTTCTTCATAGGTGTGGCACAAGGTTTAGCAGCAAGTAGACCAACTTCGTTGATGATGTTTAGAGCATATTTCCTTTGGGAAACATGAATGCCCTTATTAGATCTGGCTATCTCGAGACCAAGAAAGAACTTCAAATCGCCTAAGTCTTTTACTTTAAAAACTTTGTCTAGGTGTCGTGTAAC
>Ga0123342_1002092_pt1 | contig 33490 bp, 19 predicted proteins | sample Turbeawhitnodule_FD_89960 | JGI IMG/M metagenome (GOLD analysis project Ga0123342, IMG submission 89960) | Root nodule microbial communities of legume samples collected from Mexico - Turtle bean Mexico white nodule | ecosystem: Host-associated > Plants > Roots > Nodule | place: Mexico: Nepantla... | reverse complement strand
ATAATAATAATAATAATAATAATAATAATAATAATAATAATAATAATAATAATAATAATAATAATAATAATAATAATAATAATAATAATAATAATAATAATAATAATAGTAATAATAATAATAGTAATAGTAATAATAGTAATAATAATAATAGTAATAATAGTAATAATAATAATAATAATAATAATAATAATAATAATAATAATAATAATAATAATAATAAGGATTTATCTTTGAAACAATTTGCTGTTCCCCACATAAACAACATAAAGTGATTTGCCTCTGAATCGAAATAGTTCTTGCCCTGGATTTTCTTGAGAGAGCAGTGAAGTATGTAAAAAAAAGCTTTCACAAAATAGTTCCCAGACTGTAATTTCTTAAAAAGTAATAAAACTAAAATAATAAAAACTCTTTATTGTAATTTATTAAAAAAAGCGTTGAAACTTATCATCGGTTTCGAAAGTCTGTTACTAGAGGTTATTATAGCCTCCCCTAAAAAACCGCTCCTAAAATTACATTTTTTGTAGTGTTATTGACTTTCACTCTAGCTTTAGAAGGACATCTTGGTCTCCTAGAGGTTTGAACTAGTTCATTTTCTTCACTTAATGGTCCCTCCTTATCCATCTTTTCAGCCAATAACTTAGAGACCAAGTTGGGTTCTTTAAAAAAAAATACCAACCGAGGTAGACTCAACTTTATCTGCTACCGAGATGACTTAACATGACTCTTTAGCCTCTTTTTCATCACTTGAAAGAGATTCAAAATAATTTTGCAACACTAAATCTTGAGAAACATATTTAGAACTAATGCATTTGACAATCTAAGTCTTGTTGCATTACTTGTAGATTTGAGATGAGATAATTGTTTTAAAAAATCATAATTTTCAGGAGGCAATGAGTCATTTCTTTTAGGAAATCATCTTACTCATGGATGTTGAACAAGATGCTTTGATGTCTCCAATATTGCTTTGGAAAACAACTGGTTGCTTTCATAACAAAATTCTATTATGTGTTTTAAACTGTTTTAAATGATTCCAACTACTTTTGGTTTTTGATTTAACTGCTTTGACCACATGATTGAGGTTATATAAAGGTTGTTTAACACTCCTTTGTATTAACGAAGAAAGAGAGATTATCAAAACCGATTTTCAAGATTTCAAAAACTTTGGATAATCTCAAGTGTGTGGAATAGGATTGGGTTTTGTACTTCTGAACCTTAAGCTTTGTATTACCTAGGTGTATTCTATTCTTCTTTTTCTTTGAACACTGTATTTCTGTATTGGAGTGTAAGGCAATTTCAGAAAGTTTTTTTATGGAAATTGTATGTTGCCAAAGAGTGGTGTGTGTTCTTGAGGGGTTCAAGATCATCACTTTTGGTGTGTGTTTTGTAATCTAGGGTTGATTACATCGTGAATTCTTAGTGGGTAGCTAGGATTGGATGTAGGTCTTGGTTAAGAGTAAACTAGTACAAAACATTTTGTGTGATTCTGTCTATCCCTAAACTCAAAAACTATTTTAACATTGTTTTAATTTCTGTTGGTATAAACAACCGGTTGTTTCGGGAAAACAACATGTTGATTTTTTGGAAATAACCTTAAAATAGAATTTTATTAACTTGAATAAAAAAATTCAATTGGTTGATTTTTTAGAGCTTTTCACTCTACCTTCAATCTTTGAGAAAATCTTTCAAAAACAATTCACCCCTCTTGTTTAGGCCTTTAATTATAACAATTGACATCAGGAGCTGATTTCTTGAAAGTTACTCAAGTTTCGATCCTAAAACCTTTTCTAAAATGGCTGAAAAACTACTCTTTGGGGATGGTGCTTCTATAAACAAGTCACCTTTGTTTTGTGGACTAAACTATCAATTTTGGAAGGTAAGAATGAAATTTTTTGTTGAATTAATTCATAGTGGAATCTGGGATGCTATTGTAACTGACCCTTTTGTACCTAAATTTGAAAAGATGATGTTTTCATTGAAAAACCTTAGTCCCAATGGACTGAGTGTGAAATTAAAAGAGCGCAATATCATTGTATTGCCAAGAACATGATCACTTTCGCTTTGAATTCTAATGAGTTTTTAGGGTCTCACAATGTGCATCTGCAAAGGAGATGTGAGACATCCTTAAGGTTACCCATGAAGGAACAACTTATGTGAAGAGGGCAAGGAAACATGCCTTGATCCAAGAATATGAAATGTTCAGGATGCTTAAAGGGGAAACCATCTTGGATGTGTAGAAAAGGTTCACCCACATAGTGAATCATCTCATTAGCCTTGGCAAGATCATTGAAAGGGAGGAGCTGAACATCAAGATCCTCAAATGTTTGGATAGATCTTGGCAACCAAAGGTCACTGCAATCTCAAAATCCAAGGATTTGACCAACTTGACAACAACCTCCTTTTTTGGAAAGCTACGGGAGCATGAGCTTGAGATGAACCGGCTTAATGACTAAGAAAATGAAGAAAATCATGTGAAGAGCATTGCTTTAAGAGCTGTTGGTCATAAAGATGGGCAAGACCCAAGTGAGTGCAATGATGGTGAGACTCTCAACTCACTCATAAGGAAGTTTAGCAAGTTCTTGAAAAAGAACAACCGGAACAAGAATCAAACATCAAACATCAAACATCAAACATGTATAATTGTAAGAAAGTGAATGAATTGAATTCTACAAACTATACTTGTTTTGGATGTGGTAAACATGGTCACATCAATGTCGATTGTCCAAATAATGAGATCAAGGAAAGAGGGGAAAACAAGAAGATTGAAAAGAAAGGAAAAGCAAGAAGAGCCTACACAACTTGGCAAGATAATGATGATTCAACTTCAAGCTCATCATCTAAGGAAGATGAAGAAGCCAATCTGTGTTTGATGAAGAATCTGAATCAAGCAGTATAAGTTCAAGCACTTCCATTAATTTTGAAAATTATAGCCAACTTCTTGATGTCTTCAAAGAAACTTATGAGGAAGCTAATATGTTGGCCCTTTTGAATAACGGTTGAAAGGTTTAAACAACTGGTTGGAAAATAGAGTCAAGACCTTGGAAGAAGAGTTGAACAATTCAAAAACTGATTTTGAAAACCTGGAAATGATTTACAAAAACTCTTCTTGCAAGTGTGATTCTAGCTTTTGTGAAAACTGTGAAGCTCTTTAAAAGAAGGTCTACTATCTTTTAAAAACTGTGGACAAGTTTTCCAAAGGCCAATTAAATCTTGAAACTGTTCATGCATCACAAAATTGTGTTTTTGGAAAGGCTGGACTAGGATTTAACCCAAACAGCAAGAACAGATCAGTTTCAAAACCCTTTTCCAACTTTTTTAAAAAACAACCAATTGTTTTGTCGAAACAACTGGTTGAAATGTGTTTTTACTGCATGGAAAAGGACCATACTGTTAGATTCTGCAGAGTGTGGAGGTTTTCTGTTCCCAAAGGTGTTTTAAAATGGGTTCCTAAGAATTCTAAGGTTCTTAATGTCCGAGTTAATGCCCATGGACCTAAATTTATAAGGGGACCAAATCTTGCTCCTTGATCTTGTTTCTTGCAAGGTTCTTTGATGGAAAATCAGCACTTGTGGTACCTGGACAATGGTTGTTCTAAGCACATGATAGGGGATGAAATCAATTTTTTCAATCTACTCCTTAAGCTAGAAGGTCATGTGAAATATGGGGACAACAACAAAGGTATTATCGGGAGTCAAGAAAACATTAAGGTCAAAGAAGATGTGCTCTGGAGAAAACCCATCAAAGTGATGATTATCCTTATGGTTCAGAAGTATGCATCTTACTCATATTATTGACATGTCAAAGACTTATGACCCATGTAAAATAAGTTGTATATTCTCATCCTATGCATGTGCCTCATATGACCAAATGAACATCTAAACATTTTTCTCTTGGTTAAATTTGTTGAGATTATATATGTAAAAAGGTATGAATGGATTACATAATGAATTTTCCATCATTTTGGAAGATAATATGTTTTGAAAAATATCCACTTGCTATCACAGTAAGACAACCGATTGTTTTACCTCTAACACCTTTGAATAAACTGTCATGGCTGCTTACGCATGGTTACAATTGTTTCTGTTTTTTCAAAACCTATTGTTGGTTAAATATGCATTTATTGTGCCTCTGAATCAGATCATAATGGAATATATTCTGATCATAAAGAAATATATTCTATGGTTTCCTTGGAAATTTAAGTGCTTTTTATGGATGGTCAAATCGAAATAAAGGGGTTGTAAAAGCTATCTCTGTTTGGGTTTGACGCACTGCATATTCCCACTGCCACAAATTCTTTTTCCTTGGAAAACAACTCACTAAAAGCCAATTTATTTTGATTAGCTTTTTCTGGTTATAAATGTGTGTGATTTCAACTGAATATTTCATAGAAATAACCCATTGTTTTCTACTATCTCATTTGAAACCAGTTATTTTCACTATTTCTTCACAAATTAAGTTTTGCATTATGGCTTCTTCATCACCTTCACCAAAAGGAAGAAAAATCGTGCCACCAAGAGAGTTGGTCATCTTGAAAACTAGTTTTTGGGTGATAATAAAAAGATTGAGAAGTTTTTGCATGAGTAATTCGAATAGCCATCAATAACCCAAAATTGATCCCCTTGATATGAGGAATTTTTTGAAAGAACAAATGCTTAGAAGGTTTTTTGAGATGTCAGGGAAGACATATCCACATCTTGTAAAGGTTTTCTACACAAATCTTCTCATTGATGGTGAGAACTTGTATTCACATGTAAAAGGGGTTGATATGGAGATCACTCTTGCTGTGTGAACTGTTGTCACGAGTTTGAAGTATATTGGGCTCAGAATCAACAAAGGGAACACTAGTATGGTGGAGGACTTCAATAAGATGCAATATTATGTGAGCTGCCTAAAAAATCCTTGCTTAAAAGTGAAGGGTTTTTATGTAGGAGGTTTAAAACTAGATGAAAGAATCATTGCCTTCACAGTGTCATGGATGTTGACTCCAAGGGGATGTAATCACTCGGTCCTCACTGGAGAAGATCTTGTTCTCATATACTGCATTATGAAGAAGATCAGGGTTAATTGGATTCATGTCTTCAAGGAGCACATGCAAAAGTCAATGAGCCATTTCATGAAAGTAATAATGGATATCTTAAAAAAATGAGATTCATTAAGATCGACGGAAAATGGGTGAGTAAAGATGAAGAACAAGCGAGTCCTTCTTATGAAAATCAAGCTGAAGCAGATGAGGAAGATCAAGCTACCCCAAATACTGGAGATGCTGGAGTAAATGAACACCAAATTGGACAGGATGATCAAGGTAATGAGATTCCAAGTGAACAAGATGATGGTAGTTGTTGTGCACAAATACTTTGGATCAAACAACAACTAGAAGACTTTGGTTTGAAGGTCAACAATGTGGCTTTGCTTTATGATAACACAAGTGCAATCAAACTCACTAAAAATCAGATTCAGCATTCAAGGACTAAGCACATTGAGATTCACCACTACTTTATAAGGGATCATGTGAGCAATGAGGCTTGTAAAATTCAATTTATTGAAACTAAAAAGCAACTTGCAAATATCTTCACTAAGCCACTGCCTCGGGAAAGGTTTTTCTTCTTAAGAAATGAGTTGGGTATCCTTGATTTCCAAAATATTTCTTAATATATCCATTCATTCTCTTAGCCTATTTGTGAAGACAAATAGGGGGAGAAATTAGGGTTTCTATCTTTTAATCTCTGCTATACTTTGTGGTACTTTAAGTGTGTGTTAATTCTCTATTTAATGATGCTGCCATAAACTCTGATACACTACAGGTTCTGCTACACACTAATTATGTACCTGCACATGCTGTCTTTTTTCTTTACTGGTTTTTATGCTTTGAGGCTTATGCAGAAAACTGGTTTTGTGTGTACCTTGTTATCCTACTAGTATACTTGGTTTGTATGTGTACAAATTTCTTTTACAGGACCTTTCAAGTTCAAAAACTACAACACAAGCAAACTAGGGATTTGTCTTAATCAAATAAGGGGATATTATTGAACAAGGTGCTTTGATTTCTCCAAATCCATGTGGAAAGCTTGAAGACCTTGCTGCTGGGTGTGTGTGTGTTGTTTAGTTGTTTGAAACTTGTTAATTCACTCCTTAAAATGATCCAAGTTCATTTGAATCTGAACCTTTTAGAAAAGATGGGTTTTCTAAAAGGGTGTGAAATTTTAACCCGTTGAAATGTCGAATCAACCTGTTGTTTTACACTTAGTGGTTTTTAAAATGGTTTCGAAAAGCTTAGCTTTGTTTTGTCTTTGCTGTCAAACAGAATCAATCGATTGTTTCGATAAATCAATTGGTTGTCTTTATGAAAACCATATCAGGAAATTTATTTCAATCGATTTTTTTGGAAAACAACTGGTTGTTTTTATAATAGAATTTTGTTGTGTTTTAAATTGTTTTAAATGATTTCAATTGCTTTTGGTTTTTGATTTAACTGCTTTGATCACTTGATTGAGGTTATATAAAGGTTTTTTAACGCTCCTTTGTATTAATGAAGAAAGAGAGATTATTAAAAATGATTTTCAAGATTTTAAAAGCTTTGGATCATTTCAAGTGTGTGGAATAGGATTGAATTTTATGCTTCTGTATTCTATTCCTTTCTTCTTTGAACACTGTATTTATGTATTGGAGTGTAAGGTAGTCTCAGAAAGGAGTTTTCTGGAAACTGTGTGTTGCCAAAGAGTGGTGTGTATTCTTGAGGGGTTCAAGATCATCACTCTTGGTGTGTGTTTTGTAATCTAGGGTTATTACATAGTTAATTCTCAATGATTAGATGATGATTGAATGTAGCTCTTAGTTAAAAGTGAAATTGTATAAACTTCTGGTATAAACAATACAACAGGTTGATTTTTTGGAAAAAACCTTAAAAACAAAATTTTATTGAGTTGAACAAAAAATTCAATTGGTTGATTTTTCAAAGCTTTTCACTCACCTTCAATCTCTGCGAAAATATTTCAAAAACAATTCACCACGCCTCTTGTTTAGGCCTTTAATTCTAACAATGGACATTCTCCAAATAGGGCATATCTGCAAAAATATAATCCCGAGATCCTGAACAACCGTTATCTCTTTAGGATAAAGCTTAAATTTTTTACCAACAAAAGACCCACCCTCCACCTGGCCAACAAAAACTTCAACAAGGTTATCAAGGCCAATAATAACTCCTTCAACTTCCTTTACCCCTGCATTACGAACAAGTACATTTTGTTTCTCTATCGCAAAATTTTGTTTCTGTGTGACACCAAGCACTTCCTTGTGAGGGGAATCATTAATTTCTTTGGTCTCAATAGTCACAAGTTTATACTATACAACATCAGGTTTGAAAAACAATAGTAGGTGGTTTGGCTATGTTATTGAGGTTATGAGGATGTTGTCTATATTTAGAAATATCATGCCTTATCATTTTGCATGAAGAGCAAAATGGAGGGAAATTCTCAAATTCAATATATGCAATAAAAGCAAAATTAGGTCTTTCCACTAAAATTTGATTAGACAAAGCAGATAACATATCAATATCAATCAACACTCTAGCAAAAATACCTCTAGATTTATGCATGGTGCAATCATCAAGGGAAAAAGGAGTACCAATCCCTCTTGCTATAGAGAAAATTGTTTTTGGTTGTCAATATTCCATATGAAGACCATAGATCCTGACCCAACATTAAGATTCGGTGAGCTTCATGAAAGATGACACAAAGTCTTTAGTTAAAGCAAAGACTCTCAAGATACCTGGGTTGAGATTCGAATACCCCATGCTAGGACTCTTCTCCTGTCTTCAAGGGAAGAAAAAACAAATTCATAAAATCCTTTTCCTTGAGGAATAACTTTCCAAGATCCCACAGATTTTCAGGCAAGATCTGACTTTGCACACGTCCATATGAGTAAGAGGTTTTTCACCTTTGGATAGTATATTCTTCCATGAAGGTGATTTTTATAGTTTTCAAGATCTGTGAGATACACATCTACATCAATCTGAACAAATATAAAATCTTCCTTGATGCAAGGAGAATGCAATTGTGAGAGAGGAGTATCACAAACATTATTCAAGACTTTTGCAAAAGTCTTATTTTGTACTTAAGCCACATAAGATTATTTGACTTGTAAAAAACAATTTTAATCTTTGAGACACCTCCAAAAAATTTGAATATAGTAAGAATTTGACTCCATCAAACAAAAGGATCCCATGCTTCAAATGTGCGACAAGAGACTAGTAGTAAGAAAACCCTTATAATCCCACTTTATTTTCTTTCTTCAATATAAAAAAAAAATCCACTTTATTTTCCCCCTCCCCTTTTATATTTCATTTTTTAAATCATTCCAAAACTTTATTCCACCAATAATAATAAACATCCACAAAATTATTAAATTTAATTCAACTTTTAAAATATTATATTTTCTACGTACCCCAAATAATTTCTCTTTAAAATTATTTTTTATTTGCTTCTCTCTCCCCAAATTTAATTAATTAATTCAATTCAATACACTTTTTCTTAAAACCAATTTCATTTCAGTTTCCTTATTTTTTTTCCCTATTTTTTCTTATTTACATTAAAAATCTCGTGGAAAACAAGTAAACCTCCAACGTCAATGTCTATTCATATATTCATTCATGAACCAAGCCATTGAAAGTTAAACACATTGACGTTCTCGATCTTGGAGCCCCAACACCCATAAGCGTGTCGAACCGATCACCGTGATTCACCGTTCTGCCTGAAATATTTTTAACCTTCCCAGAATTTGACTTCCCGATAGCCAAATTCGGGTGAGGTTGCAGTGCCAACGAAAAAAAAAAAAAAGTTGGAAATTTGTGTCATAAAACGTTATAGTTGGAAAATAAACTTTAAACGGGACCAGTGGAGAAAATATTTTCCCATTCCATACGAAAAAATCTCCCTTTATTTGTAGCTATTCTATGTGAAGGTTGGAGATTCTGCTGTTTAGATAACTCAAAATGTTTGAGACTATTTTCCGACAATATTTCATTTTTCCACCAACAAAAATATGTACAAGCATATGATAAAACGTGGAAACGAACTATATATCATGATCAATCGTACACATATTAATTTGATTAGGTAAAATAATGAGATTTTTGCCAGATTATATCACTATCACTGAAAACATTTAAGAGATTACTTAAATAAATGAATTATTTATTTTAAATTTATGCTTTTTTTATGTAAGGACCCAGTTAAATTATTCAAGAGTAGAAGTGATTTAGCTGATATAAAATATAAATATTTTATTATTTAAGTTAAAAAAAAATTAAACAGAAAAAATATAAGTATTCAAATTTTAATTTAAAATATCAGTAACTATTTAAAATACTTTTTTCTATTTTTTTATTTATTTTTGGATTACACTTAACTGATCTAGTGGAAAGTAGAATATTCATGTCCAATTAAATATTATTTTTTAGAAAATTTCTCTTTTTCCTTTTCTTTTCTGTAGAGTCGATATTATGGAAATAGTTGCATTAGGGCTTGCATGTGCTATTTTTTTTACAAAGATGAATGTATGTTAGTTTAGATTAAGTGTAAGTTTAGATTGTTGATAAGAGTGTTTTATATACAACTTTAGTTTTTTTGGGTAAGAGTAGTGGAATTAAGAGCTTAATCTTGATTTATGTAAGTTAAAAAAAGTTAAGGAAGCTACTTATATTTTTTTAATAGTATTTTAAGATAAATGATTTGTATGTGAAGTGTGATCATAATATTTGATTTTATGCAGGAATTGTTTATTGTTTGAATACATATATTCAAATTGTTTGAATCTTAAGATGAATGTTTAGTGATTTGGTATAATATGATTAAATGTTTCTTGTAGAATATCTGATAGTTAGCTATGTATGATATGCTTGATATATTAGAGAATTTTAAGTGTACGAGATAAATTTTGTATAGTTTGAGTGAATAGATATTAAATGAGTTAAGTTGTATATTTTACTAGTTGAAAGTTGGAATATTTTAATTGAGTCAAATTGATTCAAATTGTTGTTATTTTGGAACAAAATATTCATAAGAAATGAAGAAAAAACTCAAATTGAACCAATTGGATCACATGTTATATTTTGCAGAAAGTCATTGGACGAGCAAAACTCTAACTGGAAGAAATTCAATTAATTAAGAACCCAAGAGTTTTGGTTGTTAGGCAAGTCAAATTTGCAGGAGGAGCTATTTAAATAAAAAAAAAACAAGCAATTTGGTCGTTGGTTTAGTCAACTCTCGCTGAACAATATTCAATTAAATGAAAACCCGAGAGTTTTAGTTGTTGGGTGAGTGAATTCTTACTAAGCGAGTTGTTTTTATGAAAACTCTCAGCAGTGTAGTCACTGAGCAATACTTTAGTCACTAGGCGAGCATAGTTTCTATTGGGCAACAAAAATTCCCTAGCGAAGTTAATGCCTTTGGTTGGGTGAGCAGACGGTGGTTGGGTGAATTACAACATGTGTTTATTTTACTGAGCAAACAAAGTGTTGGCTGAGTGAGAGAGTGTTTTCTAAAGTTTGAAAAAATATACTTTTAAATATTTCTAAATGATAAAATTTGTTTATCTTTCACTTAGAATATTATTATAGTGTAATGAATGATAAATTAAAATTTATTAGCTTTTAAATTAAGCTGGAAGTATATTTATGAATAAAATTTATAATGGTATGATTGTTATATGACATGTGGTGTGTTGTGAACATAGTTATTTCCAATGAGGGAATACTGTGTTGAGATATTTATATTGTGTATTGAATTTATGATTTTGAAGGAGACGATTATGATTATACTAATATTGGACTCTCACAGAAAAAAAAAAATATTAGGTGGTGAGAGTTGAAGGAGGTTCATGTGAACTAGTCTATGGTGTGAAAAATAATTGTGCCTGGTAGGTCATAGGGATTTACCCTGCTATATAAGTAATGAGTTCTATTGTGTAAATTTGTCACTACAAGAAAAAATTGGGGGGTTTATTTTACATTATCCAAGGTTAAAACCTCTATTAAGTCATTTACCCAGGGTTTCAATTTCCCCTGCTAAACCATCCATGGGGAACGTGTTCCTAGGGGTTTTCTTAAACCTCGGGAAAAGTCTTTAAGAACCTCCGTAAAATACCATGGGTTTCAAAACTTCCGTTAAATACCATGAGTTTCGAAATTTTTGTAAAATGATTTGCCATATGAAATAATCTTCAACCCCATTCTCCACCATCTCTAACGATCTTGCTGACTTCTCTCTTCCACCATAGACACACTGGTCTCCGGCACCGACTCAATGGTCGTTGACGGTTGTCCTAGCAAGGAATCACAATCTAGCCACACTTATGTCTATTATATCTAAGGAGAAGAAACACTAAATAAGGCACTATCTTATTCTTACTCCAATATTGCTTCTTCCATGACATTACTGCCCCAACTTGGGAACTAGTGTTTATCACTACTTTATATATCCTAAATAATGGCATTATATGTTAGATGTGGGCTTCAAAGACATGTGTGTTATTGGCTATGAGGACTTCAAAGATTGCAATGAGAAATTAACTTTATCACTTCTCACTTTCACAGTTAATTAATTATTAGATGCATTTTAAAATAAAGGTTTTAATTTAAAAGATTTCAAAATTATGATAATTAAATATTAATAATTATAACTAATACTAAAATTGCACAGTACATAAAAAACTAAAACAAAATAAATCAGGTTTTTTGAAATATGAGTTTGTAACAAAAAAAAAAAACTAGAAATTATATAAACCAACTACCATCAATCATAATAAATATGCAAATAATTTTGAAATACTTATTATCCAATATTAGTTGTTGAAATACTTATTATCCAAAGTTATTTTGATGAGTTTTTAAAATAAATGTTTGAAACTTTAGAAAACTTATTTGTAATGTAAAGTTCCACTTTCAAAATTTTAGAGAATTTAGTTATAGTATACATAAAATATATTAAAACTATATAGTTTTTAATTATTTATTTATAAATAGATTTAATTATATTTATTTATTGAAGTTTGAAATATCAGGAGTGTTTTACTGAGGTTCTACAATAAATCATTGGAATTTAATGAAGGTTAAAAAACCATCGTTATTTTGCTAAGGTTTTAGAATAAACCATTAGAATTTAACGAAGGTTAAACAAACCTCTATGATTTTTCCGAGGTTTTAGAATAAACCTTTGGAATTTAACGAAGGTTAATAAAACCTTCATTATTTAGCTGAGGTTTTAAAATAAGCTTTTGTAATTTAATGAAGGTTAAAAAAAGTTCATTATTTTGCTAAGGTTTTAAAATAAACCTTTGAAATTTAACGAATGTTAAAAAAACCTCTGTTATTTTGCTGAGGTTTTATAATAACATTTGGAACTTAACAAAGGTTAAAAAAACCTCCGTTAATTAAATCAATTCCTATGGTTATTGTAATCTCCACTAAATAACCTCTGTTAAAACCATTTTTTCTTGTAGTGTGTTGTGGTTACACTTAGTGAAGGTAGTATGACAAATGCATATCCCTAAGTTTAATTTGATGCATGTTTTTCGCAAAGATTGAAGGTAGAGTGAAAAGCTATGAAGAACCAATCAACTGAAATTTTGTTCAACCAAAAGAAAACTATTTTTAAGTTTGATTCCAAAAAATCAACTAGTTGTTTTCACGAAACAACCGGTTGTTTATACCAACAAATTTTCAAAAAAAGTTAAAATAGTTTAATGAGTGTAAGGATAGAGAAATTCACACAAGATTGTTATACTGGTTCACTCCTAACCAAGAGCTACATCCAGTGCTCAACTAACCACTGAGAATTCACTATGTAATCAAACCTAGATTACAAAACACACACCAAAAGTGATGATCTTGAACCCCTAAGATCACACACCACTTTTGGCAAACAACACAATTTCCAGAAACACCTTCTGAAACTACACCACACCAAAACACAAAAAAATACAATGTTCAAGGAAGAAGAGGAACAAAATACACCTGGGTAATTCAAAGCTTAAAGTTTAGAAGTATAAAACCCAATCCTATTCCACACACTTGAGATGATCCAAAGCTTTTGAAATCTTGAAAACTGTTTTTGATTAATCTCTCTTTCTTAGTTAATGCATAGGAGCGTATAACAACCTTTATATGCCTCAATCAAATGGTCAAAGCAGTTAAATGAAAAACCAAAAGTTGTTGGAATCATTTAAAACAGATTAAAAGCTCTTAACAGAATTTTGTTAAGGTTTTCACAAAAACAACCAGTTGATTTATCGAAACAACCGGTTGAATCTGTTTGACAGCAAAGCCAAAACAAAGCTAAGCTTTTGCAAGCCCTTTTAAAAACCCCTAAGTGTCAAACAACTTGTTGAATCGACATTTCAATTGGTTGAAATTTCACACCCTTTTAGAAAACCCATCTTTTCAAAAAGATAAAGATTCAATTGACCTTGTATCATCTTAAGGAGTGAATTAACAAGTTTCAAACAACTAAACAACACACACACACATTAGCAGTGTCTTCCAACTTTCCACTTGGATTTGGAGACATCAAAGCAATTTGTTCAACAAGATAGACACTTGATTTTAGATAGATGTTTAATGAATGAATTAAGCTTATATCCATACGAGTATATCTAAGTTCAATTGAATCTTTACCTTTTCGAAAAGATGGGTTTTTTAAAAGGGTATGAAATTTCAACCTGTTGAAATGTCAATTCAACCTATTGTTTGAAACTTAGTGGTTTTTAAAATGGTTTGAAAAAGCTTAGCTTTGTTTTGGCTTTGCTGTCAAACAGATTCAACCGATTGTTTCGATAAATCAATTGGTTGTTTTTGTGAAAACCTTAACAAAATTTTGTTAAATGCTTTTAATTTGTTTTAAATTATTCTAACAACTTTTGGTTTTTGATTTAACTGCTTTGACCATTTGATTGGGATATATAAATGTTGGTTTATGCTTCTATGCATTAACTAAGAAAGAGAGATTAATCAAAAACATTTTTCAAGATCTCAAAATCTTTGGATTATCTCAAGTGTGTGGAATAGGATTATGTTTTGTACTTCTGAACTTTAGCTTTGGATTACCCAGGTGTATTCTATTCCTCTTCTTCTCTGAATATTATATTTCTATATTGGAGTGTAAGGCAGTTTCAAGAAAGGTGTTTTCTGAAACTGTGTGGTGCCAAAGAGTGGTGTGTGTTCTTGAGGGTTTCAAGATCATCACTTTTTTTGTGTGTTTTGTAATCTAGGTTTGGTTACATATTGAATTCTCATTGGTTAGTTGAGAACTGGATGTAGCTCTTGGTTAAGAGTGAACTAGTATAAACATCTTGTGTGATTCTCTTTATCCCTACACTCATAAACTGATTTAACATTTTTTTCAATTTTGTTGGTATAAACAAGTGGTTGTTTCGTGAAAACAACTGGTTGATTTTCTGGAATCAAACTTAAAACAATTTTTTATTGGTTGAACATAATTTTCAATTGATTGATTCTTCATAACTTTTCACTCTACCTTCAATCTTTGCAGAAATATTTAAAAAACAATTCACCCCCATCTTGTTTAGAAAGAACCATAAACAAATTGTTTCTTATAATGGAGGTGTTTTTAGGTCTCTTATGTAGGTTGAGTTATGATTAATTGGATCCAAATCTTTCAGTAATATTTCACATTAAAATACAGACACTTATGTGTATTAATTGATAAAATAAACATAAAATAACCCATAATTTATGAATTTCTACCTTTTACATATATTGTGATTTTAATTTGAATAAGCACGATTTATTCCCAAATTTGTGTTAATTTCAGGATTCTAGAGAAGAATGAAGATGATTGGGCAAAAGGAGAATATACAAAGCTAAAAAGAGAAAGTTGGAATGGACACTTATGGGTATTAATTGATAAAATAAACATAAAATAACCCCTAATTTATGAATTTATACCTTTTTACATATATTATGATTTTAATTTGAATAAGCACGATTTATTCCCAAATTTGTGTTAATTTTAGAATTCTAGGGAAGAATGGAGATGGTTGGGCAAAAGAAGAATATACAAAGCTAAAAAACGAAAGCTGGAATGCACCAAAACTCATCAAAGCTCGCCCAAACTCGCCTAAGCCAGATGCCACCAGAGGATTCACTCAAGCAAGCTCAATCTTCCCAAGCGAGATTGCTCCAATAACGTTGGGCCTTTTTTCGTGCTTCTCATCTAGACGAGCCCAATAACGCCCAAGCGAGAAGTCACTTACCCAAGACAATTAGGTTAAATATGAGGCTTGAGGTACAACCCTAGACACGTAAGATTGAGAGGAAAAGACCATTGAGTGAATTGTGATCCAATTGGGAGAATAAGAGGTGTTAGAAACCCTAAAGGAGGCAACTGTTAAAGAGAAACATCTTGAATCTTCTTTTCTTGCCCTCCCTATTTGTAACGGCCATCATGTGTGACTAATTCCACCCTTTGGGATTGAGAGTAATCTGTTCAAACTCTTATGCATTAAGGTGATATCTAAACATAATATTTTGTTCTTGATTGATGATTGGTATTATCGTTGTTTGTGTAATGCTTGGTTTACCATGATCTCGAAATTTATATTTGACTGGAAAGTACTTCTAAGTTACTAACCCAAGTGGTAATGCTTAACATATTTGAATTCTAGGAATAGATTTGAAATGTTAATTACTATCAACGTTTGATCTTAATGATATGAAGTTTTTATAAATATGCGAGGAATCGATATTTAGGAAACATCTCAATAATTTTATATGAGAGGAATCAATATAAATGATTTTTATACGGGCATCAATATCAATCAAATGACACAATATTGTCATGCTAATCAAATTACAAAAGAGTGAGAAAGATGAACCCCAATCCCTATTTTCCCAATTGAAACAACAAACTCCTTGACTTGTTTTCTTATTAATCATTGCAATCATAGCAAACTCCAACAACATTATTATTCTATTTTCTATTTAGTGAATCTTTTACTTGATTATTCAAATGTTCTTTGTGGGTTCGATATCCGTCCTTAGGAAAAAATTATTACTTCTGACAACGCGATGCACTTGTTGTAGAAAAGTCATCAAGAACCTAACATTCTTGATGTAACTGTCATAAATTTTGCAACAAACCAAGTTATATATGAATTTATAGGTTTCTCAGAAAACCTTCAAACTCACAAACCTGAACCACCCTTTAGTGTTGACCATGATGACCAAAGCTTCATTTGATGTTTCCAAATCCTACACTAAATACTAGAAGACATTGTGTGTGTCTAGTTAGATTTTGATGTATTTGTGTTTGGTTATTTTCCAATGAATTATAATCCAACTCCACTCCAAGAAATGTTTTTATTTCCTAAACTGCTTAGTATTTTCAACCGATTGATTCATCGTATCAACAGGTTAAAATTACTTGACTTTTTTTTTATAAATGGTTCTGTTTAAAAGTTGTTGATTTCTTTTGTTAAGAAAAATCAGTTTGTTATTTCGGAAAATTAATTTGATGAATCTTATTGTTTTTTTTGTTCTCATAATATAATTGCTTTAAATATTTAAACAATTTTTGTCTTTAATGATAACTTATAAAAAGGGTTTATCTGTACATTTCAAATTACGAAAATTAACCAGAGAGAGAAAATTGTTTTTCTTTTGCAATCTTTGGGAAACTCTTTGCATTGGATCATTCTTGTGTTGAAAAGAAGTTGCATTTGAGTTTGTACGACATTGGTTTACTTGGTGCTTCTCAGGTATGATTAATGTTTTGTTAATCGGCTGAGGGTTGTTTTGTGTATGAGTATAGGTTCTTGTAGTGTTCAAGAACTATTATTTTGATTGTATAACTTTGTTACATTGTGTTTAGTGAATTCTCAATGATTTGACTAAGGACTGAATGTAGCTTTTGTGTTAAAAGTGAAACAGTATAAAATATATGTGTTGTTCTCTCTATCCCTGTCTTTACTGTTTCAATTTGATGCATATTTGTTATTCATTGAACTTTAATTGATTGAATGAATATAAAGATAATTGATATCTCTTTTATAATAAGTTGAACAGAATAATCAATCAATTGATGTTATCAAAATTTTCAATTTGACTTCTAGTTTTGTGATTTTTTTTTGGAAAATAACTCACCCCTCTTGTTTTAGACAATTTATTCTAACATTTACTTGGCTGCCACCCTATATACTAGTAAACCTACTTCTATTCTAAAAATTGTGCTAATGTTGATGGTTTTAACACTTTAAGGACCATTGGGGTTGAGGTGAATTTGTGAGTGAAATTTATCACTTAATCTTTCTATTACTGGATATAGTTACTTTCACTCCATATGTATGTGACTATCTCTTACTATGATTATGACACAGATCATCATCTACATTTTGGAGATAAGGATCATGTGTTATTGTTACTGCTATTAGTGGACCTTAATGGTTTGACCATGATGAAATTGTATTCTACTTTTCATCAGTTGATTCATAGACTTATTTGTGGTAGTCACACGAGTACCAAGTTTGAGTTTTTATATTTCTTTTTTACTTTGTTTACTATCACAAGGATAAAAATATGGAGATGTTGTGAGGGGAAAGACAATAGGGTTTTTGTTGATTTTGGATGACCAATATTATAGTCTCAATTGTATAAAAGTGTTTCTTTGTAAAAGGGTTAGACTATCTCGTATCCTTTTATTTATTTATATTTTTTTCTTAAAAAAATCATTTATATTTTGTAATTACTTCCATTCTATTAAATTTCACTCATATACCCCTCAATTTTGAAATAACACATCTCAATCTAGCTTAATATAACCTAATTTAAATATGAGTTAATGTAAAATAACAAAGTAATTTAAATTACTAAATCAAAGTTGAGGGAAATCTCGATATAAGATCTCATATCAAAACTAGAGTTATTAATTATTAAGAAATTCTTCTTATTTTTCTAAAAGAATTAAGTAATTTCAAGCAAATAATTTTACCATGGAGAACACTAAGAAGAGTTTAAAAATACTTTTCTCCCGCTCCACTAGTTAACAATTATTAGAGAGTATTGTATCATCAAATCATTGTATTATTGATTAATCTCCAAGTGACTTACAAAAAAGCTAATAAACTTGAATTATTTATCACCTATAAATTCCTTAGGACTGCACTAGTCTTGGAAAATATATTTGAACACTCAAATCCTAGCTAGTGAGAGAGATTAGAAAAGAAAAATATAGATATGATAGGAGAGAAAGAAAGATGTAAAAAGAAATAAGAGATATATATATTTAAAATAATGAGACGTAATAATTAATACTAGAAGTAGAGGGTGATGTTGTAGTTGTTTGATGAGTTTGTGGCATGCATATGCCTCTGTCTTGTGCTTGTGGCAGTAGGATAGTAAATGATGAGTACTGTAGAGCTCAAAAGAGCAACAATAGTTACTCATGCTCACAGCCACCTAATGTACCCAAAATTGTATTACAACGATGGTATTGGTTTAATTTTAAAAGTTAGCACATGGGCATAAATTCACTGAGTGGACCATTTGTAATTTCATTACAGCCAAAAGGTCACACTCATGCCAGTATAAATGTCATAACATACAAGCCAAAAAGAAAATAGTCCATGTCAATTCCTTATTCATATGTATTAAGTCTACTTCTAGGGAAGACACTCGGTACATTTGCATTTGGACTCTGTTTCAAGTTACCCTCTACGGATCTTATTGCTTTTTCTATTCCTGGTAAAAATATCTTGTTTCAAGTAGATTCCAATTGCTGGATTAGCTTAGAATAGCCTCAATCAATGTGACATCATACAAATTTATTCTCCAAATATATTTTTTTTTAATTTCTTAGTAAGTTTATTAGAAATGAATTTTAATTTTAACACAATCCTATAAAATTGTTCAACAAACTTTAAGTTACATAAACTTAAAATAATTTTAATAATATATTAAAAAGTAAACTTTAAATCTTACTTCAATTTTATAAAATTTATTTATAAAATAAAGTTTGGATTCACTATATTATTATGAAAAATTTGACTCCAACATACTTGAGTTCTTTTTCCTTTACATTTCGCTCAAGAATTTCAATAATACATTCTACTCAAGGACTTCAATAATTATTAAAGGTAATTATTAATATCCAGTATAAGAAAATTATTAAGAAAACTAATTTAAAAAATCAAAATAATTAGTTACTATTTAATTAAATTAAAAATTATTTTATAAATTAAAGAAATGATTAGAATAATTTCTATTATTAATAAAAATTTATAAAATAATTTTTAAATTAATATCTAATAATTAACTAGTAAGATTTTAACTGGCTTCCTACTTTATATTCTAAATTAGTCTTTTAGAAATTAATTTAGAATCTAAAATATTAGTAGTTAAAATAGTAGTAATTAATTTAAATAATAATTTATAAGTTATTTTATAAATTTTTATTAATAATAAAAATCATTTTAAATATAATATTTTTTAATTTTAAAATAATATTTAATTTAATAAATATAATGATTAATTTTTTTTACTTTTAAATTTAATTATTATTTAATAATGTTATTATAGTGATAGAAATTTATCATGATTTATTGTATGCTAGGGAGCCGAGAGGAATTATTTATTTCAATATCCTTTGGCAAGATATGTTACAAAGAGAAACTTTGGATTCTTTCTCTATCAAAAACTAAGCTCGATTTTTAATATTTAAGTAAAATAACGTAAAGTACAATTTAGCTGTTGATGGATTGATATGAATAGGGGCTTTACATCAGTAAATTGAGTAGTATATAAATAAAAAATACTGATAAATCTGATATATTAAAATTTTAGGTTAAAAAAGGTGTACTAATTGGACAATGACCCATTATTAAAGACTTTTCCTTTATTTTCTAATTATAGTCCATACATAAAAGTGAAAAAAAAGGGAAAAGGGTATAGCTTTGCAAAAATAGTAAAAGATGTAGTGACAGAATAAGAGATGGATAAAAAAACATTGTGAGATTGAGATATCATTCATGCACTTTCTTCAATGCAATTTTACTCACAATCCTCTTACCTTTCTGGCACCGGTGTGATGTCATTCAATTGATAACACAGAAAAAAGTGAAACAGTTAAATTAAACACACAGGAAAAGTAGAGTATTATATACAGGGCAAATGATGTGAACTGAGTATTTACATTTTGGGTTTTTTAAATTAATTATGTGAAACAATAAAAATGATTACATAATAGAAAGTACAAGCAAAGCATAAAAGCCATCCAAAGACTTCACTTACACAGATACACCTTCATTTCATGCATCCATCCCTACACAAGCCATGCCCACTTGTGTTTGTTTTCCAACATGCATTGAAAAACATGAAGCAAAATAGAAAAGAATCATAGACAATAAATAAAGAAGTGAAAGAATGATGAACATATACCACCTCATCCACTCCACTCCTATCTATCAAGTTAAAGCAGACAGACACAACTGTTTCTTCCACCCTCTCTTCTGATGCCACTGCTGCACATGTGGATCCCTGCATTCTAATCATGCAAGCTTTCAGTGGTCCCCTCCATTTAAAGTAAACACATCACGTGCCTGCGCTCTTTCATAGCAGAAGCCTACCACCACGCCAATTGCAATGGCCTCACCAAGCACAACACACACTCACTTCATCAACTCGCTAATAAAACTTCTCACCACCCACCACTACTTTAAACCATTCAACTCAATACACCATACAACCACAACAAAATTTAACTTCTTTCCTATCTCCCATCTCTCATCCAAAATTCTGCAATTTCTCTTTGTCTAAAGAAAAGAATCACAGTGTCATGTAATTAACTAGATAGTTAATGATATAGCTACTTCATCGTGCTGTGATAAATCTTCTTCAAACGTTGAGAAGTTGTACTTCCTTTTCTGTTTGAACTTCACATATAGAATTTGGTAATGGTAATGGTGACCCTGCAGCATTTTCCATCTTCTTGAGGCTTTGTTGGTGATAAACTTGCCTCAGTCTCTCTATCTCCCTCTTCAGCGCGTCTTGATGAGCTGCATGTGTATGATTTAATTTCAATCACAGTGGAAGGTTAATTAGTTAAACAATTTTAACTACTTGGAGACATGGCACATGATCAGACACAGACTTAAATACGCGTGCACACAAAAAGCTTTCACAAAAATCAATATAACTCTGCACTTTCACTTTCATAATTGGCCTGTTTCTTCCAACTAATTAAATTGTCGTTTTAAAACAAAACAAATTAACCAACACAAAGTTATACATAGCATATGAGTGCTTCTAAAGCATATACTAGGAATAAAGTATACATTAAAAAAATATTAAATAATAATTAAAATTTAAAAATTAAATATTATTTTATAAACTAAAAGATTATTATATTTAAATTAGTTTTTATTATTAATAGAAATTTATAAAATAATTTTTAAATTAATATCTAAATTTGATTTACTAATATTTTATATTTTAAATTAATTTCTAAAATACAAATAATTAGATACTAATTTAAAAATTATTTTATAATTTGTTATTAATAATAGAAATTATTTTAAATATCAATAAATTTTTTAATTTATAAAAAATATCTAATTTAGTCAAATAATAATTAATTATTTTGATTTTTAAAATTATTTTTTATTTAATAATTTTTTTTATAGTAGAATTACTTATTCGGTTAGTGAAATGAATAATATGAAAGAGATATTCATGAACTTAATACTTTGAATTATAAGTGATGTAAAATGTTTTGTATGGAAGATAATATTAAAGTATTTTTTTTACCACAATCATTATATTTGGATACTAAATTAATGTCATTTATTTTTATTTTTGACAGACTGAGTTAAGTATTAAATGGATATTAATTTCCATTTTTAAGAACTAAATTATCCCATTTTATATATATACATATATATATATATATATAATCTTTTAATAACCAAATTGATAACAAAATAGTTTTTCAATAACCAGAAGAGCAATTTACTAGTGATGATGATAAATAGAGGTACTCGGTAGATATAAAATCATTTATAATCTTTCAAAATTTCATCATCTTCTCATGGATTCACATTTTAATAAAAGATTATTTAGTTTTTTACTTTTAATAGTTATAATATGAAACAATTTATTATTGAAAGAGAAAATAAAATAGAGTGTCAATATCTTAACAAACATATATCAGATTACAACTGCAATTTTTTTTTTACTAAATTAAATTTTTTAAAATTATATAATAAAATTATCAAAATAACATCTTTCAAAAAAATAGATTTTCGAAGAAAATAATACCAAATTCATGAACCAAATATCAAGACAAGTAAAGCCACGAGGTTAGGTTCACTTGGCAAAATGGCTTCTTGTCGGACATGTACACTTTTCCAAACTATGAGGAATTTTTATTTCACTAATATGGCAAAAGTAAATGGAGGGCACATTGGATCAGACAAATAGCATTGTTTCTAAATGCCATAAGTACTAATTAATGCATCCATCAACCTCATCTTAACAGGATTATTAGTTATGTCCTCCATTTTACAAAATTAATAAATTAATTATCCCGCCAAAAATAAATAACAAGATAATATATGTTTTTTTAATTAAAGAAAATTACCATCTTTAAAGATCTTGTCTTGAGCAAGGGCAGCGATTCTTTGCTTGAGAGCACTGTTGTCTACATTTAGAAGCAAACGTTGATGATCCAAAAATGCAACCCTTGGAGACAGCACTGAAACTTCAGCCTTCATTTGTCAACGAATTGGGAAAAGGTCAATATTTTATCTTCAGGAATGCTATTTCAACCACACGTATTTAAAATGCTTTTCATAACAATAGAAAAATATGAAATAAAATAAGTGATATACGATGTGATGAAAACAATTAAGAAAAAAGTGAATTGTGAAAAGGTATTATAAAGTTATTGAAGAAAAATAATGTTATTTATTATTATGGCATATAAAAATTAACTTGAAAAAAAAAGTTTTATTGTGGCTACTAAGGGAAAAAAAAACAGATATTTTTTATAAAAGCAAAGATTATTTTTATCATAAAAAGGCAAAGAATTATTGTAGTCACATCAAGTTACGTCCCAAACCTGTAATGAAGTTGCACTTCTCTCAAGCTCTGATATGTATTGCAGCTTCCTCACTCGCGATCTTTGTGCAGATTGTCTATTAGCTAAGATTCTGATGCAAGACGACAATTAGAGACAGAACTAAAAGAAAACAAAAATTCAAACTCAGCAATTCAGTATGGTTCACTTTCAGTTTCCGAAAAAGAATGAAACAATTTACAGAAGCCAATAGAAAAAAAAACACCCCTTAGTTATGAGAATCGATTCTCAAGTATAAGAATCATTTATCCACTTTTTCTTTTTTGTTTTTCCTATCTCTACCTTTATTTTTCATAATATTTTTTTTTTATATTCTTCTTCCTTCCACCTATTCACCTCAAAATTAGAGGGGACATTGAACATTTTCTTTCAAGAAAAAAAAAGAAGAAAAATATCGGTAGACATCTCTTTAGATACCCAAGAAGAAGAAAAAATAAAAAATAATTGATATGATTGGTTGTACAATATATCTAAAAGAACAAAAATACACTAGAGATGATAACAAGTTTGATTCCTATCTGGGTGGTGAAAGATTAGTTACTCTAAGAATGATTCTAGTAAACATCAAACTCACTAAATTTCTCTAAGAAAAACACATTATGAAATTTTGTGTAATGGTTCAAACTTGAGCAAGAAAAAATATGAAATCAGGAGCAGTAGCAGATGTACCTTTTGACTCTCTTGGGGTCAGTAATTCTCTCATTGGAAGAAGAAGTATTGGTGTCATTTGGAGGCTGCATAATTTCCTGTATGCATTGGCTTTCAACCTCATCTGCTTCATTTTTCAATTGATGGCGGTGCTCCTCGTCCTCCTTCTGCAGCTTCATTTCCTTCCGGCTTCTCTCTTTCTCATCATGGAAGAAGTTCTGGTCGGAAGGGCTAGAAGGGTTAGAGGAGGACAAGGTAGTTGGTGGTGGCAAGGGGACCCCAGAGAGCACTACTTCATCCGTGAACATGGACATGAATTGTTCATCATCAAACTTGTCGAACTCATTCTCATTACTATTATTATTGTTATTATTGCTGTTCTCACCACACCTTATTGGTGCGTCCAAGTAGGTGATGGAATCGCTCACCGACCGCCTGTGAGCGCCGCGCCGGGCGGAGGAGAAGTCGAGGAACTCGTCCACCCAAGAAGGGTTTTGATGATGCTGATAATGGCCTGTGTTGTTGTTGGTGGTGCCGTTGTTAAGAGGTGGCAATGGCATCTTCTGGTGTTGAGAAGAGAAGTCTGGCCAACTTGGTGACACGTTTGGGATCTTTGGAGGTAATTGCGCCATTTGAAACACACACACCAAATCAGAAAGTGTTGCTGCAGATTAACCTCGGATGTTAATGTTGTTGCAGTTGTACATGTCCCTATGTAAAAAATATGCACATTATTGTATCTGTTTTGCATAAGGCACCACAAGATGTGGCAAAAGAGAGAGAGAGAAGAAATGAAACAAATGAGAGCCTCTAACACATCCCTTTTATAAATATATATGCATGTTCCCAGCAACCACAGGGGAATGTTGTTAGAGGTAAGAAAGGCACACGAACAAAAAACAACACAATCATGAACTTTCTTAATATCTTCTCTTCTCTCCTTTTGAAAAAATTAAAAAAAAATGGTATAATTTTGAATAGTTGTATTTTGTTTTGGGGTTTAAAAATCCCAAAAAAATCTCTGGGGTATCTGTATCTATGTGTTTGTGCAGTAGGGTCACATGGGGATGGGGAGGGATTGGACAGCTATGAACAGCTGGGAAGAGGGGTTGGGTTTCAACGGTGTTACTGGAAAGTCGCCACTGGATTAATAAGTAGTGGGAATCAGCCACCACGTGCCCTTGTGTCCGTCTTTTTAGTGGGATGCCCTTATATTTCTTTATCTTTTGCACCAATATATTTCACTACCAAATTCATTCAAATATAAGTTTTATTTCTTTTTCTATTCACATGATCATGAATCAAACTTCTGATTACATATCAGTATTAAATCTAATTGGGTGGTAGTGGATATCCTTAAAATAATATAGTTTCTTTCTTGCAAATTTAGTCATTATTTCCCTTTAGAACATTCTCTATATATCCTTCTTCTTCCAACACACTAATTTTAACCCTTCCATCATGATGATACTGCAATTATAGCAGGTCTATTTGTGTTTGGATAAATCGCAACATCAACAATATTATGGAATGGAAAGAAAGAGTCCAACAATGGTCAAAAACATGGTTGACCATATTTAGGTGCATTTTCAAGTGGCTGGAAAAATCATCTGAAATTAGACTTTTGTAATTTAGCATGCCAGTGGAGAAGTGAAGGTTAATAGGGAAAACAAATGGAAAATGACACTTGGTAGCGAAGTTAAGAGATATAGAAGAATTAGGTGATGGATTTGATTCTGATGAATCGTGTCCACGTTGGTGATAAATTTAAAAAGATATTCTCTAAGACAAAAGGTAAGACAGAACCCCACTTGAGGGGGTTAGTGATTGGTGAAACCAAATGGGTTGTGATATCTTTATAAGAGAGGAGAAGAAACAAAGGCCATGTGCATGGGATTATTGTATAATGGTGCAGTGGTTATGCATGGGGTGCAACGTGTCTCATTAATCATTTCGTTAAAAGCTAGATATAGGCACAGTAATTAAGATAAGCAAAATTGTTAGCAGTGGTGGGTTTTGGGGCATTAGCTAGCTGTGAAAGAGAAGAAAAAGAGTGAAGGATCATGTTATGTTATGCTCCCATGTGAATTGTTTGCACGCATTATGCTTTCTTTGCTTTGTCCCCAAACCATTCCCACATGTAGGGTATATGCCTCTTATCTCTCTGTCTAAAGATGTAACTATCTGTGTGTCTATTTGTTTCTAGGTACACCTTCTTCCATCACCTTATCTTAATTGGAATTAATTAATATATAAGACATGATTAGTACCATCTTAATGAACGAACTTTATATTATTAATACAATCTATATAGTTCTTAGGCCTTGCCTTCCCCTCCTACTACTACTTTAATTATTATCCCAATCCTATACTATTTTGTTGTTGTTCATACCCCACCCTACAAATTAATTAATACTATAAGGAAATGTGTACTATATGTTTACTATATACCTACAAGTTATAATAATAGGCTTCACACATGCATTTATGCTCTTAACTAGCATTGCAACTCAAGCTAAATGATGAACATAACAAAGAGTTCATGTACACTAAGAAGTTTATTGCATCATAAAAAATTTGGTATTTACTTTATGTTATTACATTTTTTGTTAATTAAATTATTGTACAGGGATTGAAGGTCTATACTGTAGTATGACACAATTTTACAGATATATTACTGAAAAATTTGTTGATATATATATATATATATATTAAAAATTGATATGTATAAATAATATAATATAATATGATATCCATGTTAACTATTTGGTTATATATTAGATAAAAACAACATATGGTGATAAAAATAATCCTAACATCAAACATTTTTCCATCAAATAACTTTCTTTTATTGACATGTATACGAGTCAGTACATCTTTATTTTACCAAAATAATTAAATTATAAGAACTTATTTAACTTTTTTTTTATAAAAAAATAATAATTAAATAAATAAGATTGTTTAAATAATATCTCAACATCTAAAAAAAAAAAAAGACATAGTCCAACATATCCAGTTTAATAGATACTTTACAACAGATCCATCAGAGAAATGACTGTTACACTGATATCCTATAACAAAGACTGAAACAAAAGAGATTAATTTAATTATTAAAAAAAGTCTAACTGAATCATATCGGATATTTGAAATTTAAGTAAGAAAAATAGATTGTTCAAAATTGAGTCTTTTGTTCTTATTATAAGTTAAAATTTGCGTTATTAAAAAACTAAAAGTTTGATTCACTATTTAGTTAATTTATAACTTCTTTATTTTTGCTTCTATACTTATTTGTTAAATTATTTTTAACTTTATGTAGTTTTTATTTAATAAACGTTTTAATATTTAGATGATAATATGAAAATAGAAATTTATGAGGAAAAATATTTGCGAGTTATTAATATGCTGCTTAAAAAATAATGTTGAATATTTTAATTCAATCTTTAAAAATATTAAATGAGTACTAAACCATGTTTTGGATAATTATTGGGCAAAGTGGAAAAAGAATACCTATTTATTTACAAGAGAACCCGAAAGAGAAAAGTGAGGAAAAAAATAAAATGCCAAGCTTTAAAGATCTTTTTTATCTCTTTCCCAACAATAACTTAAAAACACTATAATTATTTACAATGTTATTACTGTATATTTTTAATAAATTATCTTGCTCAACTAATATAAAACGAGAGATGTAATTGCCTTAAATGTTACTATAACTATAATGTATGTGGATATAAATCTATTTGACATACCCTACAATTTTTAATTAGATTTCAACGAAATTTAACCATTATCTCTATACATTGGTGCACAAAGTTAAAACACACTAACTATTTTCAATTTAAAGCAACGGTTATGGCTATAGAGTTGCATTTTATGTATTAAATCCAACAGATAAGGAGACAATTATTTAGTCGTATTTGTAAATTTAAATTATAAATGCGGTTATAGTAAATATATGCATTCTTATATGTTTTTTAATGATCTTTAAGAGGGAGTAGTAATGCATTTTTGAATGCGATTATTTACCATAACCGCATTTATAAATCGCATTTACGAATGCGACTATGGTAAATAACCGCATTTATAAATCACTTTGCTTGATTTAAGAATGTGGCTATGGTAAATAGTCATAGTTGTATATGGTTATTTTTTTAAGTACAATCTGTTTAATGATAATTTCCATCTAAATTGACCTGTTCAATTATAACTCAGTAAGACAAATACATAAATTAAGAGAATCAAATTTTATATATTGATAAAAATGTATTACAAACACTAATAATATATTTATATCTATCTATCTAATTCCTACACTATTCACCAACTATCCTAGAGTTATAAAATTTAGGAAATATGTGGACCAAGAATGTCTCACATATGTTATGGCTTCCGAAGACATTGGTCGCTCATCCATGAAGAATTGCATTACAAAATACGGTTGACATAAATTAGTTTTAAGATACATATATGTTAAAGAATTATAAAAATAATTTATCATCATGTTACCTCATGCCAATCACTTTTAAGGCTCAGTCTTACAATGGTAACCATCCATTGCATAATGTAATAGTCACACTCATAGCTTCTTGGTTGTTTATTACACTATAAATCAATAAAAATTAAAAATTAATATTGATAATGAAAAGAGAAAGACAAAAATTACAAACCTTTAGTTTTATCCAGTTCAGATTTTGAAAAGTTGAATTAGATTGACCTTTTAGGATGTTATATCCACGCCATGAACTGATTAATACAAAAAAATCGTGTTAGTAGATGCTTAATTAGTAAAATACAGAGTTAAGTTCATATGTACTTACCTATCAATGATATTCTTCAGACTTGTGGATGACTTCTTGTGTAGGGAACAAAACCACACAACAGTCTTTTCAACAATTGATAAGACAAGTAACTACCAATGACCCTTATATCATCCATGAAAAAAGTTAGTAAATATTTAAAACATGAAATAGTAATAATTGATGACTTATAATTAAACTTACTAATTAATATAAGGCATAAATAAATTTGTTTTCCCTCTTTCTCCAGGGTGTTAGTGATGTATGATTGGGTTTCAGTTGCCTTAGTTCTAGTGGGATTAGTATATGCGATATCTAAGAATCCATACACATTTTCCTTCCCCTCAGTGAGAGAGACTACATTAAAAAAACCTACAAGTTATTAGTTAAAGCATAATCAATAATAATTTAACATAAAGTAAATTGAAATATAGGTAAAGATACTTACACCATAAAAAATTGAATTATATTTATATTGAGCTCCTAATCCCAAGCTACAAATTCTAACAAATCTGACATGTATATGTACAGTGGTAGGTCAGTGTTTATTTTAAAAAATATATCATCCCACAAAACTTTCAAAGAGTCTTGACCAATCTGTCTAGGAACTACAACTAAGGAAGCTATAAGATTGTCAATAGGAACCTCGTGCTTCCTTTTCGAACTTGGTTTCTGACGAGGTTTCTACAAAATAAAGAACATTTGTATTAAATTAGATGTAATATATAAATATAATTCAATATAATGAAATGAAATTATTATCGGAGGTTTTGGCATAATTCGAATGAGGTGTCTGGGTCAGGCTATGAATGTCTAAAATGCATCGGCCACAGTTGTTACCTCATCTGAAGGTAGTGGAGCACGAGCATCAGGTACTCGTACTCTTTCAACTGTTACCTTCACCGCATCAGGGGAGAGAGGAACGTTATGTAAGGTGGTGGCCTCTTGATAGACTTTTTCAATGGCCACCACCTGAGGAAGCATGTCACCCTTTACCAGTAGCTCACACTGGCTTGTCTGGCCAATGATATCCTCCCCTGATGTTGTAGGAGCCGCACAACTCCCCTTCGTGCTTTTGGGAGCGGGACGAACAAGCGCCTCAACCGGCTCAACACAAACTTGTTGCGATAGAAACTCTTGTTGCAACTCTAGTCGCATCCGATCAGTTTCCTTTCTCATCTCCTCCATTAATTCTTGACGTATCTTACTCGTCATTTCTGGGGGGAGGAGGATAAGTGTCGTGGTGCAACTCCAAAATATAGTTTAATTTCAACCCCTTTCCAGCTGCACGAACACGACCACAGTTTCAACCAGAATATTGCGACGACCTTCAGAGAAAAAATTACCTTGGGAGCTTTTCTCAACCAAGGAATCCTGCAAGAGACCAAAATCATATAATTTTTTAATATAATTAATGTTTTAAAATAAATTCAAGATGAAAACAAATGTTTTTTAATACAATTTTTTCTGAGACTATCTTTGATTACTCAGAAATAAATGCACCCAACTTTTTAATTCGAGCCATCTTCCATTTCGTATGGCAAAAATGTGGTGATGGAGGAAAAATGACCCCTGTATCAATCTCAGGCCTAGTTCTCTGTCTAGACTGCTTCTTTTTCTCCATCAATGATTGCTCAAGCTTTCGATTCCCGGAACGAGACAATACATGTAGGGTAACATTCTTTAAAACTATCTCTTGAGCTTTCTTCCGACGATCCTGACGTAAATGAAATAAACAAAGTGAATTACATAATATTAAGTTATTAATGTTATATAAATAAAAGTAGTTAAGTAACTTGACTTACCTTCCAAGCTTCACATTCACGACTTTGAACAAAAAGATGCCATGTCTCTTCATCAATATGTTTGTACTTTAAAAAATATTTTCTCCTTTAAGCTTGCCAAAAATATATTTCGTTGTTAGTGTTGACTTAAATTGGCGTAATTTAAGTCTGATATTGGATATAATCTTTGATCGAAGTGGTTCCACATTAGGGATTTCAAAATTTTCCTGCAAAATAATGTCATTAAATTAAAATTAATCAATGAATATTAAAAAGCATTATATGATAACGATAATAATGTAAATCTTACCTGAACATCCTCCTAAAGCACGTCCCGACGACCTCTGACTCATTATCCTATGAATTAATCAAAATGGAGAGCCTCTCACGAGAAACAACTTCAAGGTAGTTGTTAAACGTCTCAGCATTAGGACCAAAGTGTTGACTTCAATGTCTACATGTGTCTTCTCACTAGCAGCACGTCTCAATGAGAGACGCTTCAATCTAGTAGGTCCTTTGTTGCCTCGTCTGGATCGGGGTCTAATTGGAGTCTGATCGTCATCCATATCTCTGTTTAAAAAATTAGGTAACAAACATTAGTTAATCTACATTGAAAGAAAATCATATAAAACAAATACATAAAATTCTAAATGCGTATTATAAAAAATATTTCTAAATTTATTACCATAGTGGGTTGAATGTTCATATGAAAATTCCTTCACTGTGGTCTTTACGGGTTGCATGTACATCATCACCCACATCGTCATCTTTATTAATTATCATTGGTGTGAATGAACGAGGGTCACCATTTTCAATACCATTTATGGCCTCCCCTTGTTTTTTCCGTGTAAAACGAAATACCAATGTTTTGACGTAGGATCTTTGACGTAGAAAAATTGAGATGCTTGTTGAACCATTATAAATGACTCATCTCGATACCCTATCTTTCGAAAGTCCACTACTGTGAATTTTGATTCATCAATTTTAACCCCACTTTTATTGTCAACCCATTTACACTTGAAAATTGGAACGAAAAACTTAGTATAGTCAACCTCTCATATCTCTTTTATAAACCCATAGTATGCCATTGATCCAAGTACAAGATTTGTATGCGGAAAACTGGATTGACTCGACTCCAAGAGTAACACTAGAATTTTGAATAGTTCTATTTTCATCCATAAACTTCGTGTAAAATATACAAATGTTCACTTCGTACTCTATGCAAGAAATGACATCAAACTTCAATCCAGCAGCCAACCAGGTTAAGTTCTCCGATGTCGTTGAATTCTTTAACACCTCGTCTTTAAACCAAGGCATGAAAGTTATATTATGTTCCATCAAGACCCATTTATCTTCTTATCTTGGGTTATTTGCCCTCACAATGGCTTTATGAGCTTCTATGTAAGGTATAACTTCATCTGTGTTATTCAATATATACAAATGTCTTTGCAAGAATTCTGATCAAGATTTTCTTACAATATTCATACCACGTAAACATTTACTTGTAGAACGCCTGTGGTGCCATGAATTAGCTGGAAGACCTATTGGATTTTCTTTTGACATGTACTCTGAACAAAATTCAATACTTTCTTCAGCTATGTACCATTCAATCATTGAAGCTTCTGGACAATAATGATTTTTCACATAACCTAAAATTTTCGTATACTGCTCAACTGGATACATCCATCTCAAGTACACTGGTCCACACAATCTAACCTCTTTTACCAGGTGCACAACTAGATGAACAATGATGTCAAAAAAAGATGGAGGAAAAAACATCTCCAATTCACACAAGATAACAAAAATTTCATTTTCAAGTTCATCTAGTTTTAATGGATCAACGACTTTACAAGAGATGGAAGAGAATAATGAGCACAAACAGGTTATGGTATGTCTAACATTTTTTTGTAAGATCCCACGAATAGCTACCGGCAACAACTGTTGCATCAAGATGTGGTAATCATGGGACTTCAACCATATTAACTTCAAATCTTGCATTGACACTAGGCTCTTCACATTTAAGGAATGTCCTTGTGGCACTTTCACACCCTTTAGACACTGACAAAAACTTATTTTTTTCATCTTTTGACATGGTGTAACAAGCTGGGGGCAAATATGTACGCTTACCCATTTCTATGGGTGCCAACTCGCCTCGTATGTTCATCTCAATAAAATCTAAACGAGCATTTAGACCATCCTTCGTCTTCCCATTAATGTTAAGAAGTGTACCAATTAAGCTATCACACACATTATTCTCAACATGCATTACATCTATACAATGTCTGACTTTTAGCCTCGACTAGTACTGAAGATCAAAGAAGATTGATTTTTTCTTCCAAAGGTTTATCACAGATGACTTTTTTTTCGACTTAGCGAATGTGTGGTCTATGTTATTTACCTTTTCGTAAACCTCCACACCAATTAATGGAGTTGGTGGACTACTAGTCTCTTGATGTCCATTAAAGACTTTTTTCAACATTCGGTAAGGATGATGACTTCTAAGAAACCTCTGATGCCCAAGATATATTTTCTTCCTTCCATGTTTCAATTGTTGAGAAGCGATGTCTTCTTCGCATATTGGACATGCTTTATGACCCTTAACATTATACCTTGATAAGTTAACATATGTCGAAAAGTCATTGATGGTGCAAAATAACATGACATGCATCTTGAAAGTTTCATTAGCAAATCTGTCAAATACTTCAACACCCTGATCCCACATTAACTTCAAATCTTCAATTAGGGGACTTTGATAAATATTTATGTCATTTCTTGACTGTTTCGTACTGAATATCATCATAGAAAACATTATGTATTTTCACTTCATGCATAATCCAGGAGGTAAGTTGTAAATAACTAGTAAAATAGGCCATGAACTGTGATTCGTACTCATATTACCAAACAGATTCATTCTGTCTGTAGCTAAACCAAGTCATATATTTCTTGATTCTTTACCAAACTCTGGAAACTCATCATCAAATTTCTTCCATTGAATATAATAAGTTGGATGTCGGTACATGCCATCACATTTCCTCTCATCTGCATGCCATCTAAGATTCTTAGCATCGTTTGGGTTTGCAAACAAATGCTTCATCCTTGGAATGATGGGAAGATACCACATAACCTT
>Ga0123342_1002091_pt1 | contig 33494 bp, 29 predicted proteins | sample Turbeawhitnodule_FD_89960 | JGI IMG/M metagenome (GOLD analysis project Ga0123342, IMG submission 89960) | Root nodule microbial communities of legume samples collected from Mexico - Turtle bean Mexico white nodule | ecosystem: Host-associated > Plants > Roots > Nodule | place: Mexico: Nepantla... | reverse complement strand
TTTTTTTTTTTTTTTTTTTTTTTTTTTTTTTTTTTTTTTTATATAAATTTTTTACTAAAAAAAAATGGTTTTTTTTTTTTTTTTTTTTTTTATCAGCAACAAAATGGCATGGCTAACAACACGATCACCGCAAAATGAATGAAACATGAAGAAAAAAAATAAGAAGAAAAAGAAAAAAAGAAAAAAATGATGTTTGAAATGCATTGAGGAAGGGAACATTCTTTTAAAAGCCAACCGAGAAAAAGTCATTGAGCAATCCTTTTCCTTTGTATATCATGCTACCCCACAAATAAACCAATTCAAGTTTCATCCATACCATATCTTCACCCCCAATATGTCAAAAATCGAGGTTAGATTTTGTTTATTTCACATGCATATCTCGCACAGATTCTCCCATTTGAAGAGTGCACGACAAACAATATTCTCTACATGATGTTGAACCATCCCATACTCTTTCAAACCTTTCCATTCATTTTTCATTCTTTTCAATGACCTATTGATTCAAGCATACATGAATTAAGCAATGTGTCAAAAAGAAAAAGTTAAGCATATAATATCTCAATTTTGACATTGAACTTCAGGATTTGTTGGTAAAAGAAAATTGTCGAATTTACATAAATTTAATGATTGCAAAGAGAATAATTGATTCTTATTGTCGACATTTGTATGCAAATAAAAATTAAAAAAATATTTGGAAAAGATAATACAAAATGAATAAATAAACAAGTTTTCCATACATTCATGCATCCCTACATGCTTATCTCTTGGATTAGCACATAAATTTCTTTTTCATACTAAACTCAACTTCTAGTTGACATATGCGCACCTGCATACCAAGTCCAAAATCCTTGACACAAGCTTATTTGTTTAAGCCCAACTCCACCTAACATTTGCTTTTGATTTTACCTTTTAGATCAAGACCCACTTCATGCGTATGTATAGTCATCCTTAACTCTGTTGTTTTTATGTTACGATAGAGGCTCGCTTCATTCATATGAATTGATCATTCGACACCTCGTTTTTGTTCGTCCATAAGGTTTCGACACCTTATTTTTCTGATCCATGAGGTTTTAAAACCTTTTTTTTTAATTCCTGAGGTTTCAACACCTCGCTTTTTCTCATCCATGAGGTTTTGATACCTTGTTGCTTTTTCGCATCCATAAGGTTGGTACATATTGCTTTTTTGCATCCATAAGGTTAGCACACCTTGCTTTTTATCTTTAAGGTTTCTGATGACTTTTTACGACAAGTGCACCGCGTTGTCAAAAGTAATAATGTGTCCCTAAGGACGGATATCGATTCCACAAGGAAGTTGAATATTCAAGTAAAAGATTGGCTAAATATAAAAAACAGAATAATAAAAGTTGGTTTGGGGATTTTTTTATGATGGCAAGAATTAACAAGAAAACAATTCAAAGAGTTGTTGTTCAAATTGGAAAAATAGGAATTAGGTTTCATCTTTCTCACTCTCATGTATTTTGATTAACATGCTAATATTAAGTTATTTGATTGAGATTGATGCCCATAGAAAATTCATTTCTTTCAATTTCTCGCATATAAAATTCTTAAGAATGTTTCCTAAATATCAATTTATCGCATATTTATAAAAACAATTTAGAATCACACTCAGACGTTAATGACAATTAGCAATTAGTATTTCAAGTCTATTTTTAGCATTCAAATATGTTAAGTATTGTTGTTTAGGTCAGAATCCTAAAAATACCTCTCGATCAAATTTAAGATTCTCAAACTGTCTCAACGATTTAGAAGTAAAACAATAATACCAATAATCAATCAAGAACAAAATATTAAATATTTAAATATCACCTTAATAAATAAGAGTTCGAATAGATTACTCTCAATCCCAAATGGTAGAATTAGCTACACATACTTCTAGCACCTCCCCATTCTTCCAATTGGTTACAATTCACTGAATGGTGTTTTCCTCTAAATCTGGCACACTAGAGTTGTGCCTCTAGCTCCCTATTTAACTTAATTTGCTAGGGTTATGTGACTTCATATATCACGTTCATGGGCTTAATGATAAAAACATAAAAATAGCCCAATTAATCTGACACATTCTTGCTGCTTAGTTGGACTTTTTTTTTCTCTCTTTTGCGCGTTCAGGGCCTTCCAACTTTCTCCTTTTAGCATATATCAATATTCTTTAGTCCAAATCGTCATTCTTCCCTAGAAACCTACAATTAACACTAAAGTTGAGAATAAAATGCTCTTATTTAATTAAAGATCACACAAAAATATATAAAAGTATAAATTAATAAATTAAGAATTATTTTATATTAAATTAGTAATTAATACTTATAAGTATTTATATTTTAATATGAAATATTACACAAATTAGTCACTTAATATTTTCGACACCTTGTTTTCATACATCCATATTTTCGACACCTTGTTTTCATACATCCATAAGGTTTCGAAACCTAGTTTTTAATACATCCATGAGACTTCAATACCTTGTTGATTTTCATGTTCATAAGGTTGGTGACCTTGTTTTGTTTTATTGTCTTAAGATTTCTACACCTCGTCTCTTTGACATCTGCACTGCGTACATGAAATTAGGTTTGTACACCTTGTTTTCCTTTGATTTGTGAATCCATATAAAATTGATGTTTCTATGTTTACTTATCTTTTAGTATAATAACATGGAAACATCAAATTTTCATAATCTAAGTAAAGAGGGACAATTGTAAACATCCAATTTCGTCCGGATAATTAAAACTAAAAACTAATAATAAATAAACAATCGTGTTGATTGGATAACGACTATTAATTCGAAAGAAAGTTGTAAAAAAATAAATAAATAATAACAATAATATAAAATAAAACAAGAGAAACAAATATATGGAAAATAATAACAATATAATTAAAAGAAAGGAAAGAAAAATTAAAAATATAAATCTTTAAAATTGTTTTTTTAAATATTACAAAAGTAAAAAGGTATTTTCTTTGTGATGAAATAATTCAAATGTTTAAATATATTTTACATTTTTATTTTTGTTTTTAAATAAATATATATAACAAAAAAAATTGGGTCCAACCCCATTTTATCTCAACCTAAAAAGAATAGAAACAGAAAAGCATAAAAAACAAAAAAAAACATGAAAAGCAAATCAAAAAGTTAAAACAAAAAGCTTAAAAACACATAACAGAAAAGTGAATTTTGAAAGTAAAAAGAAGTGAATGAAAACACATATGGAAAAAAGGCAAATCAAAACAGAAAGAAGAACAGAAAGATGGAAGTGGTTGCGTTATAAACCCGTTACTCGAATCAAGTTTTTCAAACAAAATTAATTTTTTTCCCTAATGTAATACAAGACTAGCTAGATCGAAATCATAAAGATTCATCTTATACATTTTCATTGCTTTATAACCTCCTTATACAAATTAAAATTGAGGAATTTAAATTAAAAAATTACATCATGAAAGCGAAGATAATAATTAGTAAATTGAAAAAAAAAAGAATAAATGAAAACAAAAGACAAAAATTGAAATTAACTGCATTTGAAAAAAATAACTAAAAATTAAAATGGATAGAGAAAATAAAATTACAATAAATGAACCAAAATATATAGTATGTTTTAGACTATTCAAGGTATGAATATAAAAGCGAATTAAAATTACAATTTTAATTTAAAATAATGAGTAAAATAAAGATAAATTCAAGAATTATAAAAATTAAATGCAACTATGAAATTGTGTAATTAACAATATTCTACCAAATCATCTAGTAGTTTTGATAAAGAAAATTTTAAAAATACAAAAGTTATAAATGAAAAAAAAATTGTAAATAACGAAAACTGAAAAGAAACAATAGAATTATTGAAAGCAATAAACAAGAAAGATATAAACAAAAAGTATATCTAAATCTGAGAGTATAATGAACTGAAATTGTAAGAACTTAGAAAAGAAAATAAAACGTTACTAAAACTGAAATTGTAATTGAGATAAAATGAAATCGAAAGGAATTAAATGCATGAAATGAATGTAAAAGCAAAAATTAAATGAAATGAAATGTAAAAGCAAAAATTAAGAGGAATTGTAGTAAAGAAAAGAAAATTCATTTGAGAAATGTGAAACATAAAAAAAAATCATGGTCAAGTTATCTTCAACCTTGAATGCAACAAACTCAAATTTAAATTCTTTGGTTAATGAAAAAATTATAGAATCAATCGGTTGGTATATTCAAAGAAATCAATTCTTAATCAAGAATCAAATTCTTAAAGAATCAAGAGAAGAAAACAAACATGAACAAAACAATCTTCTAACACAATTACATGTTCAATACACTACAAGAAAAATCTATTTTAGTTGCCAACAAAAGGTGGAGACTATAAAAAAGAAGTCACTAGCATGAGTGATGTTTACCCAAGTTGGACACAAAAATAAATGTCAAATATTGTATTCACACTAAAAATTATTAAAATAATAATCATAAGTTAGCATCTATAATGAGGACACAAAGTAGATGCAATAAAAAAAAATTAAGTGACAATATAATATTGAGTCTAGAATGGGACAATGCAAGTTAAAAATTATTAAAATAATAATAAGTTAATGTTTAGAATGGAGACATAAAGTAGATGCAATTAAAAAATAAGTTGCAGAATAATACTGCGTCGAGAATGGGGACACAAAGTGCATGCAAGTTAATATTTTATTACATTTAGTGTAGGTATAGGCGACACTAAAGTGACGTGAACGTTTATTCAGTCAAAAATCACGATTTTAATTTTTTTTCTTTAGCCAAATACAATTCTAGAAGCAGAATTCAAATTGGAGAAATAAAGATAGGTTACTACAATGTTGATCTGAATTGCAATAACAGCAGTGATAGATCACTACAGAATCCAGAGACAAGTTATTACAATGCTTATTTGAATTGCAATAACAACAACTACAATGCTTATTTGAATTGCATTAACAACAGTTATAACAACTACAATGCTTATTTGAATGCTTATTTGAATTGCAATAACAACAACTACAATGCTTATTTGAATTGCAATAACGACAGTTATAGACCACTGCAGAATTCAAAAAGCTGCACTATTGATAAAGGCAATCATGCTATTATTACCGAAACTGCTTAAGATGGGAATGTTGATGTTGATTGTCCTAGACGGTCCAACAGAATAAGAAAACCTCCAAATTTTCTGAATGATTACCATCACAGTAATTATAACTCTGCTCAAATGGATTTAAAAGGTAAAACTAGATATACCATTTCTTATGTGTTATCTTATAATTCATTATCTGATAGACACTTACATTTTACCATGACTATTTCATCTCACATTGAACCAAAAAATTATGAGGAGGCATGCAAATTCCCTGAATGGATTACTGCTATGAAAAAGGAATTAGAAGCTCTTCAAACAAATAAAACCTGGTATTTGACCAAGTTACCTGATAATCAAGTTCTCATTGATTGTAAATGGATTTATAAAATAAAATACAAGTCGGATGGATCCATTGAGATATATAAAGCCCACCTTGTTGCTAAAGGATACACACAAATTAAAGGCATAAACTACTTAGATACATTTTCACCAGTGACGAAATTAACAACTGTGAGATTGCTTTTGGCTTTGGCTGCCACGCAACATTGACATTTACATCAATTGGATGTAGATAATGCCTTTTTACATGGAGATCTCATTGTAGAAGTCTATATGCTCCCTCCCCCAGGTCATATTTTGCCTCAATCAAATTAGGTTTGTAAGTTAACCAAGTCCTTATATGGTTTAAAGCAAGCTAGCAGACAATGGTTTGCCAAACGTTTTTTTTTTTTTTTTATTTCTATTGGTTTCATCCAGTCTAAATCTGATCACTCCCTCTTTATTAATAAAAGAGATGTTGTTCCACCACTTTGTTTGTGTATGTAGATGATGTTATTCTTGTTGGAAATTCCTTGGATGACATTGAAAAAGTAAAACAAGCTCTCAACAAAACCTTCAAAATCAAAGATTCAGGAGAATTGAAATACTTTCTTGGGTTAGAAGTAGCTCAATCAAAACATGGGATCCACCTTTATCAAAGAAAATATGCTTTGGATATTTTGACTGATTCTGGAATGCTTGGCTGTAAACCATGTCATACTCCTCTTTCGAAGGACCTTAAGTTGTTGTTCACCACTAATGCTCCTTTATATGATGTTGAATCTTATCGAAGACTTGTTGGGAGACTCTTATATCTCACCAACACTCGACCAGATCTGAGTTTTGCCATTCACCTTCTTAGTAAATTTGTTCACAATGCAACTATTTATCACCATCAAGCGACACAACATGTCCTTCGATACATTAAGTCCAACCATTCTCAAGGTGTTTTCTTTCCCTCAAATAGTGAAATTCATTTAAAGGGGTTTAGTGATTTAGATTGGGCCTCTTGTCCCAACACTAGAAAATCTACTACTACATGGAATTCAAAAAGCAATCTACTGTCTCACATTCCTCTTCGAAAGTCGAATATCGGGCTTTGGCTACTACCACTTGTGAATTGCAATGGGTGACCTATCTCCTCCAAGACCTCCATGTGCAAACTTCTGCCATAACTATTCTTTATTGTGGCAACCAATCAGCTCGTCAACATAGCCCACAATCCTACTTTTCATGAAAGAACAAAACACATTAACATTGATTTTCATGCGGTTTGTGACAAGCTTCAAGCTAATCTTTTTCATCCCTTCCTATACGTTTGCATAATCAACTCGCAGATGTCTTCACCAAGACTCTTCATAGTTATTCCTTTAGAAATATTATTTCCAAGCTTGGATTAAAAACTATAAATAATCCAACTTGACCAGGACGGTTGTAACTTATCATAGTTATTTCTTTAGAAATATTATTTCCAAACTTGAATTAAAATCTATAAATAATCCAGCTTGACCATGACGGTTGTAACTTATATTGTTATCTGTTGTAACTTATGTTACTATTTTACTGTTCTGCCTTCCTCGTTTTTATTTATAGGAAGGGCACGCTTACTCCATATACAATTTTTTTATCAGATTTATAAAACAAAGATAGTTTTTCTTCTTGCATCATTCTTGATTTTATGAATCTTCCTAAATTCTTCTGGATTACCATATCAACAGGAACCTTCTTTAAACTCTCTCTCTCTAGATCTCCTGAGGCTGCTCCCTTAAATCCGGTGACATTCTAGTAGTCAACTTCCTCGCCATTTTCTCTAATGTTTTTTTGTTTGCGTTAAGGTGTATGTTGTTGTTCCATGCTTGATTGTCGTGTCTCAGTTTATGTATAGGTTTACTTTTATCATATAGTATTAATTTGAAATGAATGAGCCTAATGCACCTGCATTTTTTATCATTCACTGTTTGTTGCGTTTAGTATTGAAAATGCATGGGTGCTTTGTTTACAATGAAGACGTGCGAGTTCTGCGGAAATACCTGGTTGGTGGTTGCCATGATTTGGTATTTTTGGGTGCCAACAGGGATGGCCAGAGCAATGTTGCATGGATTTCAGTGCTTGTCGTGGGAAGTTTCTTAGAATAAGCTTTTGCCCTGCTTCTATATTTTGCATGGCCAGCTTTTGCTCAACGTTTTTTTTGTCTTATTATCACTATGCAAGGACCTGGATTTTGTTTTTCTTTTTATAAATGGGGATCTAATTTTTTTTGTTGGCATAATAAAAAATATTCGTTTTAATTTTATTCAATTTGGGTGTATGTAGGACAACCCGATAATTAGAGAGAGAGATTTGCATTTTAAAAGGCAATGGGGCCACGGTTTTTTGTTTCCCTTTTCTCTTGCCCATTTTATGTACCAATTTGTAGGGTCAATTTATTTTTTTACAAAATGCTCTTTGTAGTTCATGTAGGACCTCTAATTTTGGTACATGTGGGAGCCATTTTTAGTTTTTATATTTTTTTAAAAAAATTGAAAAATTATTATATTAAGTCTAAGATTTATTTCGTAATTAAATAAATTAGTATATTAAATATTTGAATTACTTCTTAATTAAAAAATTTATTTTCATAATAATAATTTAAAAAATCATTGATTGTAGACTTATTTTATAATTAAAAATTTAATATAAATTTGTTCATTAAAAGTAACTAAAAATATTAACTAACAAAACATTTTTTTTATCAAAGAACTATATAAACTCTAATTTTCTACTGTGAATATAAATACATAGATTAAGTTTAATCTTTGTCAAATCTAAATTGAAAATTTAAAAAATATTTTTATATATATATTGTTATTTTATTTTATAGAAAAAATTAAAACTTTTTAAAAACTATAGACATTGTATGATTAATACACTCTCTTCACGTAACTTACTTTTCAACTCAAATCTAAATTCAAGATCATTTTTGTTTTTTCTTTTAAAATTCATAATTTTTCTTGACAACTTTTCTGTTTTTTTTTTTAATTATCGTTGTTCCTCCTTGACTTCTTTACCATAGTTTTAAACATAGAATGACATCAATATTTCATATTTATAAACAAAAGGATAATGATCCTTGACTACCCACATTTTTATATAACCATATTACCATCCTTAATATTATTATTTTAATACTTTTATATATTATTTAATTATAAATTTATTTTTTATTATATATATTTATATCTATACTCATCCTATTAGGAGTTATATACTTCTCTCAATATTGTCAAAGCATAATTCCCTAAACAATGGCACATGAGGTTTTGGACCAAGATTACAAAGAGTGTATTACTTCTCATGTACAAATCAAGCTCTCCTTTATATGATCAACATGTAGCAAGCGCACGGAATATTGACAGTTGTGAAGCAATGCCACACTTAGTCATTTTTGTATTAGTGTCTCATGTTTTGTTCATACTAAAAGGTTCCAAAAGATTATAATTGTATGTAGGGAATGTTACAGGTTAAAGTGGTAGATTAGGCCAATACTTGGATGAGGCTTGATCGAAACATTATATAGGTTATGAGTGCAACTGTTATGATCCTAAGATAACAATTTTTTATATTGATTATATAAACAATGTGAATGTAATTGGTATGATCCTAAGATAACATATTTGTATATTTAACTGGTTTAAACTTGACCGATAAGAAAATTACTTGATTTGGGGATTGTAAAACATAGGACAGGGTGAAAAGTGTATATGATAGTTAGTCTTTTTTAGGCTGAAATATTTGTATATATGATAACTATTGTATAGTTAATACAATTAAATTCTTTTATATAACTATTTGTTCTACTAGGAATCATACCTAGAAAACTATTGAAGTCTTCTTCTTCTTTTTTCGGTCGGTCAGGTTACTAGGTGATGAGCTGAGATTCCTCTCGTCCTCCTGCTTCTCTTTCGGCACTCGGTTTTGGGTGGACATCGGATGGTGGGGTACCTGCGAAGGCACTCCGACGCTCAAGTCAGTAAAGCGGGTGGTCAGCTCTCAGGTAGGTGAACAGTAATAAATGACATACCTTACTCCTTGGGGTGCGTGCTATTTATATTATTCTAATGGACCTACATTGTTAGGCCCGTTTATCGAAGTGGACCCTGTTTAGGGTTGCATTACCTAATTCTTAATGACGGATTAACTTCAATGACCTCGGTTTGAGCATTAGCAGTAATATGGGTCGGCCACCGGCCAGGTCCCCTGATCTCGGTCGTCTCAGCCAAATCTTCTAAGGTCTCGGCCAGGTAGACTGTCGGCCTCGTTGTCTCGGCCGAGTCTCTCAAGTCTCGGTCAGGTCCCTCAGGTCTCAGTCAAGTAAACGGCAGCCAGGTGGGTATGGGGCAGGGAAATCAGGAGTCGGTCTCGCCCATACCGGTACACTATTATTAAAATAAAAATAATTATTAAGATATGAAAAAGTGAAATTATAATAAAATATGAATAAAAATAATTATTGTATTTTTCTCGTTTATCCTAAAAACATTATTATAAAATAAAATATATTGTTTTATTAATTGTTACAAATGAATCCGACTTTTATTTTGTGATACTTATGATCCATCGAAACTGTCATCCGTATTTACGTATTACATTTCCATAATTTGAGTTATAAAATAAAAATAATAGCCATACACTTATTTTGACAATCTATTTTTATAATTTCATTATTTGAAAAGGTTAACTTTTATAATTATGAAAAAAGAAAAAATAATAAATATCGTGGTTGTATAAATTCGATGAATTTGTTCAAATATGATTTCCTTTATATACAACACTTTTTATGACTTTGTTTGTTGGAAAGTTGTGACTTTTGTAGATGTAAACGACGCGTGCAGTTGTTGAACAATCAAAGTGTCCCACCACAGATACGTGCATGTTACATGCCAATCGTGTTTTCCCTTTCAAGATCAAATCACCCGTTACTCTATTTTATCTTATTTTATGTTATTCTTGTAATACACTTTTTGCATTTCTTAGCACACCATATATTTGAAAAAGAAAAAAATATATTTATCAAACATAGTAAATACAATTGTATATACGGTTAGAGCATTGCTTATTATTTCAATTCTTTATCAATAAAAAAATATTATACTTTCTAATACATTAAATATTAATAATATAATATTTATTTAAATTAGTCAGATTAAATTAATGCAAAATTGAACCTACACCTTTGACTAATTTGATCGATGGAGAGATAAACAAACGATGACTCTTTCCATAGTGCCTATTTTTTAATTTTATCCTTATATTAATATTTATTTTATTGTTTTATCTTGAATATTTTAGTCATTTCATTATATTTTTTAAGAATTTAATAAATAATTAATTATTTTTATGATTATTTGGAAACTGTTTTTCTTTTTATTTTTAAAACTAATATTCTACCATTTTATAAAAAATAGTTACCAATTTTAAATTTTGAATGTGGAGCAGTTTATTAGACGTGGAACCCCAATATCTTTATAAATCATAGTTGTTATTCCTTCTTATCATTTGATTTCTTATTTTTTCTTTGCAAAAAATTATGAATGAATGACAACAGCAGTTTCTTCACTGATGACTCAATCTGTGACTGTGATGTCCGTCAACAACATTTGGTGGACGACCATCTTTGAATGCCTCGTGTGGGCAATCTGGATGGAGATGTGAACGATGAGCAAATCAACTTATTCTTCTCCACTCCAATTACATCCTTCTTCATGGATCACCTATTCTTCTCATCACAAACGTGACATTGAAGCTTCTCCAAATTCGCCAATAGAATTTTGAGTCTATGATTTCTGACGCGATTTTTCTCGTGCAAGGCAAGGAAGAGGTTCGCTGCATTATGGAGAAATGAATATTACGAAAGATTGGATCTTCATAACTTGGATTTGCAATGGTAACCCGTTGTTTGTCTCGCCTTACTCAACCAGACCTTTAAAGTCATTATTTGGGGTGGTGCTCACACTCTTTTCTTGCCAGGTTCACTTTTTATTCCTCTTTATCAAATTGATAATTTTTTTTTTATTTCCTTTTATTTATTTGTTTTATTAAATTAAAAATTATTAATAAATATAAAATATTGAATATTTTTTTATTATTATTATAATAATATTATGACTTTGAAAATATTAATGATAAAAATAAAAATTGGGGACACACATATACATACATAAGCATGTTTCCATTAGTTGTATAAAAAAAAAATTATTCCATTAGTTCTATATTAAATCAGTTATTTTACAATATTAAATAAATATAAAACGTTTATACAAAAGTGTACTCTAATACTAATACTAGTATTGATAAATTTTGTACTTAAACTAACTTGTTTGTTTGTTATTCTTTTAGTATTAAAATAGTTTACATTAATATAAAATTAAATAGTATTATATAAAAAAACGTCACATGATCGAACTGCTATGCCTAATTTAATTAAATTTAAAATAAGTATTTGTGAAATAAATAGTTTATAACATAATCGCTTCCTAAAAAGAAGATAAAGTTTACTTATTAAAAAGTATTTATTTTCTCAAAAAAATTAAATAAACATAGAATAAACTGAAATCAAATTATTTTGTTAAGAAAGACATTTTCTTAACAAATAGTTACAAACAAGCTTACCACTATTTCTTAAGCAATAGGTTTTAGTGACTAACATAAGCAACTATACTGCGTTTACAAATACACCTATTAGTTACTTATCAAGTCATATGTCGGTTAACACCCCACTTTTAACACTTTTGAAACTTTTCAAAATGTGAAACCAAAACGTGTTCTTTTTTATATTGTTTATTGTGGCATGCTACCGTCTAGAATGAAATCTCTTCGTCATTAAGGAAAGTCATTCGTTGATCTGCTTCTATTTTTTTTAATTTTTTTTTAAAAGAATTACTTTTATCCCATAAATGGGTTAGCGAGCTCCCATCAACCTAGTTATTCTTTAGACAATTTTGTACAAGGATTACAGTTTAATATTAAAGATTTCAATTAGACTAAACTATAGTATATAATTGAAAATAATATTTACCTTATATTTTATAAAGATGAATTAGACTTAAATTTAATTTTTTTAATATAGTATCAAAGTTTATTCTAGCAAAGTTTTAGGTTTATCGTGTCATCCGCTATCGAATCACTCATAAATATTTAGTCTCACACAAGAGTAGAGATGACAAAGTGGACCGACCCCCGCATAGGCCCACCCCACATAGGTCCGTCCCGCATAATGAACACGGACTGAATTCTCTGCCCCGCTCTGCATAAGGGTCAGCCCACATTCATTTTTTTTTAGAAAATCAATGAAAATATTTTTTTTTTTTACTCTTTTTCTCTTGAAAAATTGTGAAGTTGAACTTATATTTGTTACTATTAAACATCAATATTTTTTTCTTCCATTTCAAACATAGTCAAACATCAATAATTCAATTAAGATAAAAATCAAATATCAATATTATTCCATTTCAAAAACATTAAAAATAGCTAATTCAAAATTTTTAAACATAAGCACCACTACAATAAACATAGTTAATTAAAAAACACAAACTATTTTTTCAGTCCAACTTGCCTTGTCATTACCAAGTCAACACACAAACCTTTTTTTGCGGGCCAGCCCGCCTTGCTGTTGGCCTGTGTGGACTATGGATTATGCGTGACAAACTAGAACGGGTCAACCATTGTGAAAATAAAAAATCATGAAAGGCACAACCATTGTGAAAACAACAAATCATGAAAAGTGTTTCATTTGAGAGACAATATGCACATAGTTCTAAGTTAACATTGTGTTTCATAGATCCATATTTTATGTTTGACCAAGATAATCCACTTTAAAGTTGTTTTGCTTCACCAACTCCTTGGCGCTTCCATTGTTAACACTAAATAAGACTATCTGCATAATATAGATCTATGTTTTACATGTTTTTTTAGTAAAGGTTATCTGAGCAAAGCCTAATAAGTCCAACCAGCTATTGAGATGTTGGCTGAAGAAGAGAAGTGCATTTAATGCATTTTTCATTTCAAAGCTCATCTGACGTAAGAAAGACACTCAAGTGAGTCTGAAGTTGACTCAATGGCCAGAAAATGATTTGCAACAACTATTTTTCCTTCACGTCTATGTAAAGCCATCTAAGAAGAAGAAGGAGGAGGTCAAAACTCACATTTCAAGAAGAACCAAAACACAACTAAATTTTTTATATGCCCTAAATAGTTTTTTAAGAAACTGTTTGTATTCATTTACCAAACTGAGAAATAAAGCTTAACCTTGTAAATGTCAAAAGACGCAACTCCTCTCAAATGAGCGAAACATATGATCTGTTTATCACAAAGAAAAGTTTCTTTGTCTTGAGCCAGAAGTGACTCGTTGGAAGAATACTTGTGTTGATTTAGGAGTGACTTGTTTAAAGAATATTGTGTTAAGACAAGAGTGACATGTTGAAAGAATACTTATGTTGAGCCAGAAGTGACTTGTTGAAAAATTACATGTACAGTGTCAACCATGAGTGACTACGATTCAAAAGAATACTTGAGATTTTTAGCTATGAGTAATTACATATCAGAATACTTCGCAAATGTAATATGTGCTATTAGACACACAGTATAAAAATATAAATGAATCGTTCTTCTTTTAATCTTTTACATTGCAAATTATTTCGTCTGTGTTAACCAAGAAGGAGAGCTTTCGTAAAAAAATTGAAATATTTCTAACAAATCACCTATAACACAAGTTATCATATGACTATTTAATATCATACTATACCTACGAAAAGGTTTATTAATTTTTTACAATTTAATCTTTCTTTCTTGTATTTTGTTTTGTTTTCTTCAATTTTTAAATTAAAAAGTAATCTTTACAATTTTAAAATATTTATTTTTTACAATGTTAACAAAAAGTTATGCATTTTTTCATGATTTGTTCACAGAAATTAAAAGCACGTCTGCTGAAAGAATAAAGATTAAAAATATTTTTAATTTAAAAGTCAAAAAGCAATGTATTTCAAGTTTTAAGGTAAAAACATAATAAATCATTTTTAAAAGCATGTATTAGAGAAAAGAGTTGACATAAAAAACAAAGTGAGAGGTGAAGAATGAATTGTTTAGATTATATGCGAACTAATTATTAGTATCAACAACATACACTGCATCATATTGGGAGGTGATCAACGTAATTTTGTGTGCGCATAATATGAATATGAATCATACACGTATGCATGCTTATTTGTTCTGCTTATCATTAACATCTAGCACACGGCCAAATCTAGTTGTGTCCAAGTATAAAAAACTAAAGTTTCCAGCGCAAGAGACAACTGCAAAATTTCAAATAACTAACCAAATGCCACCCACTCGATGATACTATGATGCTTATTGCAACATGTTCCTTTATTAACAACCTTATTTTTATTAAACAAATCAACCATTTCTTGCTAAATCAATCATCTCTTGCTAAATTTATAGTTGTTTTTAATGAAGATGAACTGAAACCGTTTAAGATGGATGACGAAGTATATATAGTATATAACTGTGATCTGCATAATTCAATTTATATTGATAGACGACTGCTATTATAGTGTGAGTGAGCTTCTTAGTGAGATTTATATTGATAACATTTTTACGATTAATCATTGCAAAACTTTTAGATACATTAAACTACTTTTCAGTGAATGGTTAAAAGATATGGCAAATATATAACCTTCATTTTGTTATTACTAACAACACTAAAATTCCAAATTCAATTCTTTAAGATAATATTGTTTATTTAAGGTATTGTTTGCACTCGAATTTGGTATTCCCTCACAACTTTTATCCGTAAAAGACTTGATAAATTAAGGGAAAAATAAAGTTATGTGAAACTTTTAGACTATATATACTTTAATAAGACAATCTTAAGACCATCAAAATTAAATCTTTACTCTAACACACATGTTTGAACAATAGATAGAAATCCATACACAAGGTAACATTTAAGGAACTTGGTTATATATATATATATATAATAAAATAATAAGTAAGAGAATTATTTCTCTTGCATATTTTATATTTAGTAATGAAACATATTTTTGTTTTAAAGGTGATATCTTTCAACCATTTTTCCTATAACTCAAACTAAAGTTTTTAAGTGTCTTTTAAGAATTGCTTTCAAAGAATAAGTTCCAACTCTTAGAGGGCAGTCCTCACAAGAAGTCTCATATTCCTAGAGACTGTGTGCAACCTTCACAAGAAACATTTATGTCTGAAAAGCACTATAATTCCTCACAAATTGATTGCATCTAAACCATATCTATATCAATTTAGTTTTAGAAGAAAACAATTTTATCTCATATCAACATTTTATAAGTAGTCACCATTTTGTCGAAATTGTATAAGTTTCCCTTCTCATTTACATGTTCTTAAAAGTCCTTATATATCCCTCACCATTTTACACCAAGATTCTTAAACTGTAGCACAATCCATTTCTCAATAAAGTCTTGTACCTTTAACTCTCTATTCTCCGAACCTAATTATATTTATCTCAAATCAAGATATTTACAATGCTTTCTTAACAACTAAACTAGTTGAGATTGTATAACATGAAGAATAATCTTGGGAGAAAGAGAGAGCGATGAGTAACAGAGAAGGTGGAGATTAGTGATTTGAATATAAAATTCTCATGCTTGTGTTCATTTAAACTGAAGGTTGTGTTCCACATCACTCATAACTTGACAGTTTAAAATTTAGAAGAATACAGTTGGAAAGTTCTATTAATACTATCAATATAATTTTAGCTGAATTCTCTCATAAAACTTGTGAAGACATATCAGAAGTCACAGTTAGTTTACTTTAGAAAAATGAACAAATCAATTTGTATCAACCATAATTTAGTTTATTTAAATTTAATCTAAGTTTAACCAAATAATTCACCGGATTCAAACCTGATCTTAAAAATGCATTCGGCGCAAGCATGTGGCCATGTAAGTAATATTGTTGAGCTAGAGAGTGGTGTTCTTTATTTCATCTCTCTTCTGAAGTTTGTTGTGAATGATGACAATCATCATGCAAATTAAGTTTAATTCATAACAAAGTTTCATGCATTCCTTGCTTCCATACTTGTGTTACCTTTAAACCCAACTCCTCCATTCTCTCTTTCCTCACAAAGAGTGTTTGCAGAACACAGTTATTTGAAGCTCTCTCTCTGTCCTTGTCTTATGTCATTTTCTTTTTTCTTTCATATGCTTTTTTAAAGCCCTTGAATCATAATAAAAGAGATGGTGAGGTCTCCTTGTGAAAAAGTCAATGTCAAAAGGGGTGTGTGGACCACAGAAGAAGATACAAAGAAGCTTGCATTTGGCTCCAAGCATGGATCTGGTAACTGGACTTCTGTCCCCAAAAAAACAAGTTAGAGAACTTTATTTTTTAAACTTCCATGTAATTTCTCTAGCTCAATTTTCCACTTCTTGACTTTAAAGCTTTGCATTTGGGAACATTAATACAGGGCTCAAGAGGTGTGGAAAGAGTTGTAGGCTTAGGTGGGCTAACTGCCTCAGGCCTGATCTTAAGCACGACAATTTCACAGCCCAAGAAGAAGATCTAATCATTAAGCTTCACGCAGCCATAGGTAGCAGGTGAATATTGTGGCATAATTCTTCAACTGCTCTTGCTCCTCGACTTTCTTTTTGAATTATTTTGTGACTGAATGCAGCCACCTTATGACCATGTATTGTTGTAGTCATGCAGCTCTTTGCTTTCTGGTTGTTTTGTTGCATAAGAAAATAAATGGATCATATGTTTCCCTTGAGTTTCTTTGTCTTTCTTCCAACTCTAGCCAGAATCTCCAGTTGGTATTGCTCTCCTTGGTTGCTATTTTAAATGTTCTACAAATCTAGAGCTTCAATAACAGTTGTAATGGGGAGTTAATTCTTGGCAATAGAAAGAAGAAGAGTGCTAAGAGAGAACAGTATCTATTGCTTTTGCTGTACTTTGTTCTATGAGCACCACATGATGATATGCTCTTTATTCTATACCATTTTTTTTATATCCAATGTTCATGACAAGTATAATTGCTGACTTTTCATGTTTAGGGCATTAAGAATGATATATGACAGTTTTAATATCCGTTACAGGTGGTCTATAATAGCCCAACAACTTCCTGGGAGAACAGACAATGATGTAAAGATCTACTGGAACACAAAGCTGAAAAAGAAACTCTCTCAAATGGGGATTGATCCTGTTACCCACAAGCCCTTTTCTAAACTCATTGCTGACTATGGAAACATTGGGGGTTGCCAGAAACCAAGTGCCCGAATAGGGTCTATCAATAAAGAGTTCAAGAGTGCAATGATGCTGAAATCAGAACCCCATCAAACCATGCCACAAGGATTCACAAACATCAATGACCAACCAAAGCTACCACCCCAAATGGAAACCACTGGAAATAACTTTTTATTCAATAGAAACCATGGTGATAACCTCTCAATGGATCTTGTCCAGTTCCAAGCCATACCAATGGTGTCACGTGCCTCAAATAGCATAGACTTTCAGAACGAGACCATCCCAGGATCTGTGTTTGGGGAAGATCGTTTGTCAAAAACTTCATCACCATCTACTCCTTCTACTTGTTCCACTTCAGCTTTTAGTTGGAATGACTTCCTTCTGGAAGATGCTTTTACACCACTTGATTACCAGGAAAAAGACATCATGGTTTCAAAGAACTTGGTTAGCCAAATAGAGAATGTGGTGACCAGACAGAGTTGGAATAATAAAGAGGTTAAGTCACAGAAGGCCTTAGGTAATGACTTCCAATTTTCATCATCCTCTGACACTTCATTCATAGAAGCCATGCTTGATCAAGAAAATGAAATGTTTCTAAGTTTTCCTCACCTTATGGAGGAACCATCCAACTTGAGTTAAATTTTGGAATAATAATTTCCCAGTGACGAAATGTATCTACCTATGGTGTATTCTGGTCTAGCATGTCACTGCTCTTGTTCTTTCTTGCCTTCAAACAAACAGCATATATCAAGTGTCACCATGAATCTTCTACCAGAGTACTAAAAGGGAATGATAAATTGTCAAGCCTGAATAAGATATTGCACAATGCAATGTTATTGAAGGCTTTTTGATGCAAGTACTGCTGTATTTGGTGTAAATGAAAACACATGATTGAATTCTGTGTTATCATCCAACAAGTTTTTGGGTCATCAAACTCAACTATATAGATCATGTTTAGTTCTTCAAAAGTCAGTTTTTTACCAAAGTTTCACCCTAAACCCTGTTTGTATATGGGAAGAAACATGTGGATTTCCCTTCTGTTGCCAATTTAGAGAATTTAACTAAAAAGTGTTAATTATCAACAATCACCCCTCTCCATTTTACCCACCGTGTGGTTCAATTGTATTTTCACTACCGTTTATTCTACTTTGGTTGCAAATTACAGCTTTCTTCATGTGAAAAATTTAATGGAAAATATTATTCAAAACAAATTTGATTTTATTAAACATATTTTTGAGCCAAAAATATCCAAATATAAATCATGATAAAGTAAACTCAGATATTCTTTTGCTAAACTTAACTTTATGATACAAACATGTAATAAACCGATATTAATGTAGTCAATTTATGATAAGAAATCCATATCATTTTAATCATATATAAATGTATATAATTAATCAACTAATTTTGTTAGAACTCCTTAATGCTATTGAACATTCAGAAGAAGCATTCAAAGATGTTGTCTTGTGTTCAAAGAGAACTTCTCACCCACATCCTAACCTACATAAACCATCTCTGCATAGAGATAGTTAAGAGAATACATTTTATAATTGTTTTTAATTTGTATTATTTTTATCACTTTTTTAATTATAACGATAGTTGAATTATAAATAAGATAATTTACACAATACAACGTTATTATCAACTTTAATATTTTTTTCTGACAAAATTAGACATTGATATTATAGTTTTTGATAAATCTGATTTTATTTATAAAATGCTTGGTTTTACCTATTTATGGGTATATAAAGATGAGTGTTAGTTTACATAAAGAAAAATAAATTTGAAATATTTTAAATTCTTTAGGAAACGTATATAAGAACCCAAATTGTGCTTCGAAAAATGAACGAAAACCAAAAAGAGTCAAGAATGGTGGCCATTTCACTCTACAGAGGGAACCTTCACCGAGTACCGGAAGTGCCTCGCCGATGGCCTATGCCAGCCCCCAAAATCTCTCTCAAAGACTTCAAATGTCTTCTCGCTCGCCGTTCCAAAGCACTCTCTCGCCTTCGAGCCTCCAACCCTAACCCTAACAACACTCTCTCCAACGACTCCCAACTTGAACCTTCCCCCGACGCCATCGTCACCGGTGCTGACGCTGAAGGCCCTTCCGCCGTCTCCCAAGAAGACGAAGATCACAAAGAGCCGCTACTGGTCGCCGTTACTTCCGCCAAAAAACCGTTAGGCGAATCCGATTCGCTCGTCGATGCCATGATTGGTGAGGCTTCCGAGAAAAAACCGCTTGACGGTGATGACGTTTCGACGGAAAAACAGACCGAGCCGGTAATCGGTTTTTTTATTTTTTTGCTATTTTTCTTAAATTGTTTACTGCGTTTTGCGTTGTTTTGTTTGCGATTGTCACATGTTTGTGATTTTGGCTAGGTCACTGACAATGTGGATCTTCCTGACGAAAAGGAGAAAAGGAAAAAGGAAATTGAGGAGAAATTGCATGGCTTGAATGAGAATAAACATAGCCTGGTGTTGGTGTTGAAGCAGGTAAATGATACTGCAAAACCGTCACAAGTTTCTATCGACGTATTGAATATGTTTTTGAAAGTCTGAGACTTATTGTTATTCAATGATAAAATGTCTCATGTGTGCAGAGGGTTTTGGTATTAATTAGCAAAGATGTTATTTGTTTTTATCTATGTTATGTTATGTCCATGTATTTTCCTGCAATTTCAAGGGTCATGGTGAAACCCCAGTCAATTTAAAACCATGGTTGTGTGCTGTGTGTATCCTTTCATTTTGTGAATGATAATTTGGTCTGTGCTAATTGGCAGATATTATCTGCGGAGGAGGAGTTTAAGAGACGAAATAGTATGCAAATGGTTGGGATGCGTGGTCCTTCGGGTCCAGTTCAAGGGGATGGAACCAATGATACTGGATCGATGATTAGGCATATGCCTCCTAGGTTGGGATCGGAGGGAAATCTTGCTGGTGATGTGGATGGTGGTGACGGGGATGATTTAGCTAACCATACCATGCATTCTCGTCTTGTACTTCGGCCAAGTAGCATGTCACCTTCGTCAGAATCTCCTCTTCGAAGGACCCCTAGTGTTCAACAAAATGCGGTAATGTATATTAGCTATTACAGTTAATTCATGTTGTTGATGTGCTTCGAATTGTATAACTGTCTTTTGGTTCGTTTTTTGTCAGTTGGCTCTATGATCTGTTTTCTTGGAATGAATCTGTGATTAGTTATATATGTTAGTGCATGTAGGAGTAGGAGGGTCAAGAGTGGCATGCTAGTTAGAGCTATGTGTGCTTGAAATTTCGATCTTAGTGCGCGGAAGTAAGTTATTATTCCTGTTTGGTTATTTTGTGATAAAGCGGGAGAAAAAGAAGTGGGTCCATGCATATCGTAAATTGGAAAGCATTCCATTCATTCAATTTTAAACATTCCAAACAATAGAATCTAATATCATTAAAGTCCAGCTCACTTCATTTCATCATTCTATCATAGCGTAACTAAACCCAAATTATAACTGAACCTTAAATGCTGTGCACCTGAATTAGCCCCATTATATAGTTACTGACTCGGTTTCCGAAAGGGTTGAATCAAGTACAAAAATATTAGGTGCCTAATTTGTTGAATTTTATAAATTGCAATTTACAGATTGTAAATTGAATTTAGGGTCTTGTATCATGTACGCTGTTGTCTGATACTTTTGATTGTTATGATTCTTAGAACTAGCTTGTATTTTGTATTGAATATAATGTTACATTTGCTGTTTTGAATAGTCTAGGCTGCATTCATGTCACCCTTTCTCTTAACTGTTCAATCTACTCTTTCTCCTTGTTTTAGCTAATTACTTAGAGTACTTATAAAAACTCATAAGGTTCTTACTAACTACCTCGAATGTATGCATACAACATATCTTTTCTGCAAACGTGATTAATCATGCTTAAGTAGAATACTTCCTGGAGTTGCCCTGTTTTCTCATCACGTACTTAGTTGTTACCTTTTCTTTGAAGATTTCGAATCCTTCTCGAGCAAATTTGGGAGCTGCTGGTAGTCCATCACGCTTTGCTCTCTCAGGTCATCAGGGAAATCCAACGAATCTACCACAAGTGTCAGTGTCAGGAACTAGTTACATTGCATCATCCCCTTCCCCAGCGGCATCTGGTGGCACTTCTGTTTTCAGAGATGCTCGCCAGCCAAGTCCATGGAAGTAGAAGCTTTCTTCTTTACCCTTTTGGTCATATGTAATCGTTCGAAATTTCTAAACTCTGATTTTATGTATATAATTTTCTTAATGAGCGATAAGAAGACCTCTGTTATGTACTGAGAATTCTATACATTTTTTCTGTCTCTTTCACTTGAATGACTGCCTAGCAGGCAGATTCTTTATCTTGCTGTTTCTTTAGCAGGATTTTCCGGTTATAATATACTTGTCCTTTAAAAAACATTGAAACATGAATGTTGTTGACTTGTCAAACGTTGTCATTAGGAACACTCTTGAAATATCCTGGGTTTATGGAGATTATATATTTCTGCACTCTTTCGCTTTAATTAACCTTTTATTTTATCATTTTAGTATAGATCATAATTATCAAATCGAGATTCGAATGGTGAATATTTTTGAATTTTTTCAATCATGAATTGTAAAATTCATTATCAATAAAAAATATATGATATTTTTAAGTAAAAACAAGTGAAAAAAACATTAAAAATATTATATATAAAAATTAAGTTAAAATATTCAATCTATAAAATCAAAATTTAATAATAAAATACAAAATGCTAATTCTTATATTTAAATTTTATATCATAATCTTTCATTTTCATTCATCATCTTCAAGATTAATGTCATTTAGATAGTCTTCTTTCTCTATTACATTATATTGCAATTTATCCTCATTCTTTTCTTCCACCTTTTCAACTATCTCTTTAATTCCATTATGATTATGATATATTTTTTCCTTTTATAGTTAAATTTCTGGCACTATTAAAAAACAAGAAACTTTATAAGTATTATAATATTTATGATTAATTTAATTGCACAAGTTTTATACTTCAAACAAATACTTTTTTTCTTTTTTTCTTGAAGTTCCTTCTTCAAGACTAAATGATTCATGTATATCCATCCATGAAATTTGTTCGGTAGGTAAGGATCCTCTTTTTCAGAATATCCATTAATTATTTCTCTTTAAAATATTTTCTATACAATTTTAGGACCCAATAAATGAAAATTATCATTTTTTTTGGCATATACGATGGTATTATAAAATAGTGGGAGTTGTCCAATGTCTTTGAGAATTAAATCAAGGCAATGAGTTGCATAAGGAGACCAAAATAATTTTGTTCTCTTTTCCTCTAACATTTTCCTGCTGCCAAAAAATTAGAGCCATCATTTGTCACAAGTTGCACAAACATTATTCTAAATTTTTTCTACCACAAGATATGTTAGAATTTCAAGTGTGAGTTTGTACCATATTGAGTAAGAATGTTATTGAAGATCCACATACCCAATGCCTTAGGGTTTTGGGTTGGAAGTGGTGTCTTGACTTTCTTATATGAGTTCTCATGGTTTATTGGTGTTGAATCACCCTGATGTTTTTTCATAAAAAAAACTTAACAAATTTGTGCGGTGAGTGTGGATGCAACACGTGAATGGTTGAATCCTACATTGTTAGCATTTCTTATATCAAAAGTCTTTCTAACAAGGGGTTTCATGTAAGCATGTTTCGTTGTGATAAAAATTATGGTACAAGTAGGTAACCATTGTTGCTTGTGAGGAAGTACCAATGTGGAAGAAACTCACACTTAAATGAGAGATTTTTTTAGGATTCCAAGTGTTAGTTTGTCTCACATTAAGCAAGAATGTGCTTGAAGGGAAATATATAAGAAAGAAGACCCACATACTCAATGCCCTGAGGTTTTGGGTTGAAAGTGGAGTCTTGACTTTCTTATATGAAATGTTCATGGTTTATTGGTGCCGAATCACCCTAGCGTGTTTTCCAACGAAAAAACTTAACAAAATGTAATAGTTCAAACATTTGTTTATTTCATTCATGATTTGTTTGCTTTATAACTCTAATTTTCTTGATAAATGAATTCAATGTTCCTTTTTCATTACTATCTTTGATATCCATTTCTTCAAAACAATCTTGATGATTTTCTTTTCTATTTTTTTTTCTTTACTTTCTAAGAACTTTAAAAATATTTCTTTGATATCATCTAGAACATATGTATATTTTATTCTTGCAAAATCATTCTAATGTGAACAATACTTGCACTTTACTAGAAATTTATGAGTGAGAATGCTTTTACAATAATTTCATGTAATATCCTTTTTTTTCTTTCGCTTTCTTTGACTTGTTGTCTATACCAAAAAATTCAAACAACTACTTTTTTCCCAAAAAAATAAAATAAACATCATTAAAAACAACTCAATTTTATAGAAAAAAAAAGAAAGAAAACAAAGAATATGATAACAAATATAAGAAAAATTTTATATAAAAATAAAAAAGTTTATATGAACATATATTTAAACAATTTTATATAAAATAAAAAAAATACTTAAACAATTTTATATTAGAAATAAAACTACTCAACGGCTAGAAAAGGGATGCAAAAACTACATTGTTCAAGCCTATATAAAGACATGTTTTAAATGGAAGAAAAAGAAAGAATCATTACTTGCAAGAGTTGAAACTTTGCTAAATTTTCCCTACATCCTTAAAGCTTTGTAAGATCACTATTTTGAAAACTAAGAGAGAAAATTGATCATTATAATCGTCAAAGTATGTAATCCTTCCATAGTGAGCACAACTTGTGATATGTTGATCACAAAGACAGTTTGAATTGTCTTAAGTCAAGAGTGGCTTGTGAAATAATACTTAGTTAAGTAAGGAGTGACTTGTAGAAAGAATACTTGATTAAGCTTGTGAAAAGAGTACTTGGTTAAGGCAATAGTGACTTGTGGAAAGAATAATAAGGTTAAGGCAAGAGTGACTTGTTGAAAAAATATTTGGGATAAGTCAGGAGTGGTCTGTTGAAAGAATACTGAATAATGATTTTCCTATAATATTTTACACTACATGTTATTTAGTATGCTTTAAACAAATAAGATGAAATTTTCAAATCAAATTTATGAAAATCCTTATTGGTTTGTTTGACTAAATATAAAACCTATCATCTTACTACAAAGTATAAAATGATACTTATGAAAAATTGTGAAAAAATTTAAACACAATTCAACCTCGCTTCTTGTGTTTTTCTTGTTTTTCAAATTTGGTATTAGAGCTCAGTTGTTACAGGGTTGAATGTCTGCTAATGTTAGAGTAAAAAGATCCAAAATGGTAGAAATGAAGCCATACTTAATAGATGAAAGATCTTTTCTCACCCAACCACCTGCGTTCTTGGGAGAAGACTTTCCATACTGAAAGGACATAATGTAAATAAGTTGGGTATATAGTTGTTTGTGCACTATCAAAAAATGAATATGAAGCTGCAAACATAAATGATATGTTTGGGAGAATGCAAGTACTCTTAAATGGGTTGGAAGTTCTTGACAAAGCTTTTCCAAGGCTCAAATCAATATGAAGCTACTGGACAATATGCCCAAGATTTGGGTGCCCAAAATGACAACCATTGCAATAATTTGACACTTTAAAAAGCTGATTTGGGATGAGCTTCTCAAGATCTTAAGAATTCATGAAGTTCATATGGAAGATAGAGTATAGAAGGAAGATATGACAATCATAGACAAAGGACTGTAGGCTAAAACTTCATCAAGACAAATGGCCACCAAATGGAAGGAGAGCAAGGCTTTCGAGGATCTTGAAAACAATGGAGATATATTTGGGGACGAGTTAGACTATTCAATTGATGATGAAATCTCCTCGATATCATGAAGGTTTAAGAAGTTTCTCAAATGAAGAGTACAAGGAAACATAAGGTTTCTTCCTAGAAGAAAAGAGAGTTTGTATAAGCATAAAGAGAAAGAAGCATTACAAGACATCAGTTGCTTTGGGTGTAATAAGCTTTGGCATATAAGGAATGAGTGTCCCAAAATGAGAAGGAAGCATGGATCAACCAAGAAGAGTCTGATGACAACATGGGAAGAAAAAAACTTAGGGTCATATTCTAACACAGATGAACATGTCAACTTTTATCTAATGGAAGACGTAAAAAGTTACTATCTAACCCTAACTCATGCTTTGATATTGCATCAACCTCATCATGCTCATTATATAATGAAGATGAGGAAAATAATTTATCTTATGAAAATCTCCTCACCAATTATAACTCCATCTCTGAAAAATATCTTGAGGTAAAATAATAAAGTCTTAGCTTTAGAAAATGAAAACCTCAAAAGATATCAATCTACAACCAGTAAGAAGATATTATATTTTGAATAGATGAAAAAAAATATATACTAGAAAATAAAGTTTTTGTAAGAAAAAGAAATAATTGGTTAATATTCATAATCAAAGAATATATTTCTTTACCACAAAAAATATATTAAAATTTCGTTAATATTAATCGAAATTATTAATCTAATTGTTTGAGAACAAAGGAGAGAGAAAAATTGTTATTCAGAAATAATTACTTTTGTACATAAAGGTGCAGAAAATATAAGAAAAATGATAAAAAAAAATCATTATAACAAATTACTTAACATCTTCCAGTGAACTTGTGGTGGGATTGTTTGTCAACAAAATTTTAACTCTAAATTTATTAAAAAAAAACTAGATATGAGTTTAGTTAGAAGATTAATAACTTGAAAGGGTGTTGAAAGATGAATGAGGTGAGCCCATTTCTGTTAAATGTCATCACAAACAAAGTGTAAGTCAAGTTCAAAGTGTTGGGATCTTGAATTTTTTGTTAGAGTAAATTTTTGATATGTTAGAATAGATGTGAAGTTTAGTGAGAAGGGAGATGATCCTAGTGATCTCAATAAGCACAACATTGCTCCTGTACTTGATTTTAATGCTACTATCAGGAGACCATTTTTATTTATGTGACGCCCATGAAACAATGTTTGAGCGAACATAAATACAGGATTTGGTGGTTGATTTTCTATCATCAATATCATAACCCTAATTTGGATCACTTAAACCAATAATAAAGGCCTATGAGCAACTACAAAGAAGAAGATCATGATGCATGATCCCAACAAGATATTGAAGGATTCTCTTCACATCCTTCCAATGATTTTTCTAAGGTTGATGCATGTACTGACAAACTTTGTTGACAGAGTACATCAGTTCAGGTTGAGTGATCGTAACATAATGTAAGGCACCAACTATAGATTTATAAAGAGTTAGATCATTAAAGGCAATTGATACAACTTGAGTAAAACATAAAGATGATATCATGGGAGTTTGTTAGGACTTCATGCCATGCATATTAACTCTATGTAGAATTTATTTGATATATTTTATTTGAGATAGGTGTAGACTATCGTCCATGTTCTAAGAAACTTCAACGCAAGAAAACAATGCAAAGGCCCTATATCTTTTAATGCAAAATGTTTATTTCGAAAGGAAATAAGAGATAAAATATCTTGAGAAAAATTACATGTTATGATAATATCATCTATGTAGATGAGGATGAAGATGGTAGAATTATTGTCAAAATATAGTGAAGAATGAAGTTCACTTCTAGTTGGAGTGAAGCCCATGCTAAAAATAGTGTGGCTAAGTTTTTGAAACCAAGAATGTGGTGCTTGTTTGAGATCGTATATAACTCTGCATAACTTGCAAACTTGATTTTGATTAGGAGAAGCAAAACCTAAAGGTTAGTGCATGTACACAGTTTCTTCTAAGTCACCGTGGAGGAAAGTGTTCTTTATGTCAATTTGAAGAATTGGTCATTTTGAAAAGATAGCTTGAGTGAGAACAATATAGACAATATCAAACTTGATCATGGACTGAAAGTCTTGTTGTAATCAAAACCCTCATTCTAATGGAAACCCTTTACAACTAACTTGACTTTGTGACGATGGAAATTCCATTAACATTGAATTTGTTCATGTACACCCATTTATAACCAACAATTTGAGCATCATGTGGGAGGTCAATAATATTCCAAGTGTTGTTCTTAACAAAGCATTATGCTCAATTTGCATATTGTTGAACCAAGTTAGGTTGGATATGGCTTCTTTTAGTGTAGTGGGTTCAGTGTAACATGGTAGAGAAGTATCATTTGTGTCATTTGTAGATAAGAGTAGGTGACATAGATTAATATGGTCATGCATAGTTTGATTACTAGTTTGATTATTAACAGGCATAATAAATTGACCAGTGTTAGCAGAAGAAAGAAGGTGGATAATAGTTAGAGGAAAAGTATTTGTTGTATGTAGATTAGTGAATGAATTAGGCGGTTCAAAAGGGTTATTAGTTAGGAAATATGGGAGATGATTTTCATTTAAAAAAACATGACGTGATATATATGTCTTGCTAGAGGGTGAAACATATATATACCACTTATGTTTAGAAAATTGTATCCTAAAAAGAGATAAAGAGAAGAATTGAAATCAAACTTTTGTTTGTTATAAGGTCGTAATAATGGATAGCAAGCACAACCAAAAACCTTGGAAATGTTTAATTAAGTTTCTCATTGAACAATATTCCATAAGGAGAATAATCACCACGAATAATAGTGGGTAATACATTATTAATGTTGGTTGCAACAACAAAGGCCTCTCCCCAACATTTAAGAGGAAGAGACGCACTAAAGAAAATAATAAGCCAATATAATTTATATGATGATGTTTCTGTTCAATAGAACCTTTTTATTCTTGTGTATGAGGTCATATGAGATGGTGACGAATACCGTTAATATTAAGATATTGAGTGAGAATAAGAAACTCTTTTTGCATAATCAGTCTGTATAGACTAATTTATAACTAGTTTGATTTCCAACAAAGATTTTAAAATGAATGAAAATAGTATAAAACTTTTATTTAAAATGAAGTAAATAAAGTCATGTATATTTTGATAAAGCGTCTAAGAAAGAAAAAAATGTAATATTTTGCACCATTTATAGCGGTAATCGAGGAAGGTCCCCAAGTGTCAATGAACACAATCTAAAGGAGTTATGTAAATAGTAGTAGAAGTAGCAAACAATAATTGATGAGATTTAGCTTTTACACAAGATTCACATAGAATATACTTATTGTTGTAAGGTAGATTACAGGCTTTCATGACTTGTTGAACAACTTTATTAGAAACATGTCCAAGTCGTGAGTGCCATAATTGAAAAGAAGATAACAAAGGGTTGAAAGTTATATTATTAGTAGAAAAAACACAAGATTGTTGAAAAGGAGGAAAAACATAGAGAACGTTTTCAAGTTTTCCTTTAAGAATTATCTCCTTTGTGTCCTGATGTTTAACCTAACAAGAGTTAAGTTAGAACTCAAAAAAGAAATTATTATCTTTGACAATCACTACAAGGAAATAACAATTTAGTCATCGGATTTAGCGACCACAAATTAGTGGTCGCAATTTGCAACTGAAATAGCCACCAAATACCCGTAGTGTCAAATATGCGACCAAAATAGCGACCAACTGAATTATTAATCATGTTAGTTAGTTTTGCGACCGAATCCGCGATCGAACATGAGACTGACAAAACCATTGGTCGCTAAAGTGGTGGATGTTTCGAATAAATTGGGAAAAATATATCTGCGAACGAATTAACGACCGAATATGTTTAATTTTTAGCCACCGATTTTATTTTGGTCGCTAAATTTTATTGTTTTTTTCTACCACCGAATTAGCCATCGAATATGTTTACTTTTTAGCCACCAATTTTCTTTTGGTCTCTAAATATAAATGTTTATTTTTTCCACCGAATCAACCACCAAATTTATTTATGTTTTAGTCACCGATTTTCTTTCGGTCACTAAATATAATTGTTTATTTTTACCACTAAATCAGCCACCAAATACGTTTATTTTTTAGCCACCAAATACGTTTATTTTTTAGCCACCGAATTTCTTTTGATCGCTAAATATAATTGTTTATTTTACTACTACTATTATAATAATAATAATAATAATAATAATAATAATAATTCATTTTTATTTTAAAAAATTATACAAGAATCACACTTTGAATATTAATGAGTAATCATCCGTTTAAAAAATAATTAGTTGTATTACTGGTTTCTTTTTCTATTTAAAAAATATGTGTCAATTATATTTGTAATTTCTTAAATTTAAATAAAATTTATTAAATATTGTTTTTGAAATATAAGCTCAAATAAAAGTTCTAAATAAAATTACATAACAAAATATTATCATTAATAAAATTAATCTTTAAAAAATAAATTACGCTACATAATTAAATTTAAATAAATGATCTATTTAAAATAACTTTAATTTTATAAAAATAAATAAATTTTCAAAATTAAATTGTAAATAATTTTTTAATTATTAATTTTCTTTATTAATAACAGTTTTATCACTTGTTTCTAAACTTTTTTTAATTAAAAATTATTAACAAAGGTAAGTATCTGCCAATTACAAATCATGAAATGTATTAGTACGAAAAATAATTAGTTGATTAAAATATCCACATTTACAATATGGATATTTAAATACTTATTTAATATTTATTTTTTAATTTTACATAAATACTACATTTTTTAATATTATTTATAAAGAGGTGGCTTCAAAAGAACGTGACAATTTTAATACAACATCCATACTTATTTATTCATTAGCAATAATAAATAATGTAATTAGATAAAACATTGGGATTTGTTTTTTTTAAGCTTCAGAGTTATTTGGAAGCTGCATGTAGCTTTTAGGGCACCAAATACCCAAAACAAAGTTATTGGTCGTGGTGTGAACAAAGGTGCGGAGGAAGCTGCAGGCGGTGGTCGGAAGAGGAGGAAGTTGCGGGTGGTGGTCGTGGTGCAAACGGAGAACGGAGGTGTGAGCGGAGGCACGAACGGAGGTACGAGAGAAGGTGTGAACGAAGGCATTTGATTGCTTGCATAATTTAAACCTCAAACCTTTTGTCTAGGCTTGCGAAAGATGGTTTTTTGCTAAACGATCAAACAAGTTATCATTGTAGGCATTAGTTTTTCTTGTTTCTTTTGTAATGTTGTTTAAATGTCTCTAAGCATTACAATCACACAAGAGTTTATGTTTGATGGGGTTCCAATGTGAGTTGAACATAGTGCTTTGCACTGGTTCTACTAACGGAGCTATTATGTTAGTGTTTGCAACTGAATAATTTTCACGTTTGGAAGATAGGAGATTCTTTTTAGTGTTTTCAGGCATGTGATTGATTTGGGTTTAACTGGTTAGTTTTGTAATATTTTGGTGTTTGAGCAGAGACCTTTTAAAAATAATTATTGCATTTTAATTCTTGGTGATAAATAAAATGCTGGTAAAATTATCTAGAAGACAAGTTTTGGAGCAACCTACTAAGAAAAAAAAAAGTCTGCGTTCAAGACATAGGCAATTATGTGTTTCAGAAAACTGATTTTGATATTTGTCATCAGTGATCCATCTTTCTGAAAGCACTCTTGTGATCTCTGTAGATATGGCATAGCAACATGCCATACTCAGATTAATCTTTGACACACTAATGAGATTCTTGGCAATGCTTAACATATGCAGAAGTTGATCTAAACAAAACCATGTGAATGTGTGTGGCACAATGTATTAGTAGTACTAATATGTTTGATTTTCATACTTGACCCATTACCTAACTTCATTGAGTCGTTGTCATTGTATGTAGTTTTTGTGGAAAAATTCTTGTCATCATTTGTAATGCGATGAGAAGCCTAACTATCAGGATACTATAGTGGATCAAGAACCATTAAAGGTGTGCCAAGCGAAAAAGGTGCACTGTCACCAGGATCCATAGAAAAGAAATGAGAATTATTTATATTTTATTTGATTGAATATCTAGATCATACTTATGCCAAAAATTAATAGCAGTATGTCCATATTCTCACCATAAATTTAGCACTGTGGTTTTTTACTCTGCAATGGAATTGTTAATGTTGAATGCACATAACTCTTGTTAGTATTCTTTGTTCTTTAAAATATGAAGTTTTTGTTAGGTGTAATGTTATGATAATGACCACGACCTCCATATTTTGAAGTTCCATGAAATTCGTTAATGTTATTTTGCTAGTTGTTTGGGACCATGATCTAGAAACAAGATTGGCTTGAAGAAAAACTTGCTCAAATGCTTTGTGTTTCTCAAAGGTTCTTCTTGAGTTGAGAGTAAAGTTTCGATTTCTTCCATAGTATAAAGATCGAGCTTAGATGTTATAGATGTTACAAAATTATCATAATTCTCAAACAACCTATCCAAAATAGTTGCAATGTGGTCATCACTATAAATTGATGAGTCAATACTAGTTAAAGTGTGAACAATATTTTTATTTCAAAAAAATAAATTGTAATAGAATAATCTTTCTTTGGTGTACATAGTTGAACATTTGGTTTCTTTAACTTTGTTTTAGTTTGGGAAGCCTAGTAAACACAAAGTTTTTTACAAATTTGGAAATAAGTATCAAGACTCATCATCTTGATTAGAATTGGTGTTGTCATAAAAGCAAGAAGTCAATCTACAAGAAGTTGGTCTTGATGTTCATAGTTGAGATATTTAATGCTAACAACATTGTTATTAGTACCACTCAATAAACATGTCAACTTAAGTTCACAAATGTTGAATAACACTTGTTCTTATCATTTAATATAGTTATCATCATTTAAAGTAGGAGAGATACAAGTATTAAAAGTGAGAGAATGAAAAGAATTTGTAAAACTTTTTTTAAGTTTATAAAAGAAAAAAAAGCCATGTTTAGATTATGAAAGATAGACTTTTGTTCATAAAAGAAAAGATTACTTCTCACACATGTAGATAAAATGTAAAGTCTATAAAATTAATAAAGAAATTTCTTTATAACATAATAAATGTGTGATTCATCTTTTCACATCCATACACAAGAATTGAACACTTTTTATAAAGACATCCAATTAAATAATGTAAACAAAATGAGAAATAAAAAAAAAGTAAATTAACTTATTATGGTAAGAAATGAAACAAATATATATATATATATGAGTATTTTTTTTATATTGGATTATTCTTGCTTATAAAGAGAAATATCAAACTTTTTATAAATATACACTATAAAAAAAATTAGATTTATCAACGGATTTTTACTTATGGATCTAAATTTATAGGTAAATTTAACATTATCTACGAATTTAAATTTGTAGGTAAATTCATCATTACTTACGGATATTATCTACAGATCTAAATTAGTAAGTAAATTTAGCATTATTTACAAAATTTTATCCACAAATATATATCCAAAAATAAAATCAATATTATTATTAATTATTAATATAAATATTTTTATTAACAGTATAAATAATTTGAATAGTTTTTACAGTTTTAATAATATAATAATATTAATCATAATAATTATATACATAATATTAAAAATATTATAATAATATTAAAAATATAATAATAATAATATTAAAAATATTATAATAATAATATTAAAAATATTATATTAATAATATTAAAAATATTATAATAATAATAATAATATTATTAATAATATTAATGGTATTAATAATATTAATAATATTGATAATATGAATAGTATTAATAATATTAGTAATAATAATAATAATAATAATATAAATAATATTAATGATATTAATATTTTTATTAATACTAGCGGGAACACAGGCACTCACGTGCCTGTGTATCCGCATTTTTCATTTTTACTATTTATATATTCATATAATTTTAATAAATATTAAATTATATGAGAATATATGTAAATTATCTAAATGCACCATTGATAATAGTTTTATTAAGATT
>Ga0123342_1002090_pt1 | contig 33496 bp, 13 predicted proteins | sample Turbeawhitnodule_FD_89960 | JGI IMG/M metagenome (GOLD analysis project Ga0123342, IMG submission 89960) | Root nodule microbial communities of legume samples collected from Mexico - Turtle bean Mexico white nodule | ecosystem: Host-associated > Plants > Roots > Nodule | place: Mexico: Nepantla... | reverse complement strand
TTTGATATGCATTAATAGTTATAAGTAAGGTCTGCAGACGGAAGAGATAACTTTTGTTGGGATGGAAGGTGACATTACAGTGGTAAAGTCATATCAGCAGGTATGCAAAGGCCAACATGATCGCCGGTCGATGAAGCGACGCTCTTCATGCGTGCGTAGTCGGTGCTCGCCGAAGTTATGCAAAGGCCAACATGATCGCCGGTCGATGAAGCGGCGTTCTCCATGCGTGAAGTTGCAAAAACCAACATGATCGCCAGTCGATTGAAGCGGCGTTCTCCATGCGTGCCTAGTCGATGGTCGCCGAAGTTATGCAAATGCCAACATGATCGTCGGTTGAGGAAGCGGCGTTCTCCATGCGTGTGTAGTCGGTGGTCGTCGAAGTTATGCAAAGGTCAACATGATCGTCGGTCGATGAAGCGGCGTTCTTCATGCGTGTGTAGTCGGTGGTCGCTGAAGTTGTGCATCATTGCCGTATCCGAAGAACAGAAGATCAGATAACTGGAAATTGCCGAGGTAGACACGTCGCCGGGTTCTCCAGAAAGCTTATTTGAAGCTGTTGGAGATTTAGGTGAGTAAGTCCAGATGTTTTGGTTCGATAAAGATGTCTGTTAAACCTCAACATGAGCAATGAGATGAAGGGAACAGCTCGCCCGTCGACGAGGGGATTTCCCGAGTGGATCCTCGTCGAGAGCGGGGTTTCCTTAGGTCAGAGCATACATGGCGAGTAGCATTGGCGGCAGGTGATTTTGCAGAGATTGTGCTCCTCGTGGCACTTAGTGCTCACCAGAGTAAGCTACATGGCAAGTTATTCCCTGCATGGGTAACTTGTCGCGTGGCGAGGTGAATGTAGGTGGCCTCGGTTCTGGGCGTTTCGGTAAAGTTGAATGTTGTTTTGAGGTAACTTGTTGGTTCTATTTTTGGGTATGTTTTTCTCACTTTATGGTTGTTCTGCTCCAACCATAAAGGAGAGTTTCTTTTGTGGATGATATAGGAAGTCCACTTGTGGTTACTGCATATGAGTTGGGATACCCCTGAAGTATCCTCTTTAATTTTATTTATTCATTGCTGATAAATATATATATATATATATATGGTTGCTTTTATGTATATTGATAGCTTCCTTTTCACTGCATAGTTGAAGCAAGGGTCTTTCTCTCGGTGCAGGGTTTGAATATCTTATACTTTTTCAAGTTTTCAAGTGCAGTTAAAATTTTAAATATGCACAAATGTATAAGCTTATTTTTGTCTGAGTTATTTAGGAGAGAAGGGTAAGAGTAGGATTATATGTGAGATACTACTATTGAAAACATGACTGGAAAACAAGAGAGAAGAGAATAAACTATTATGAGTTTTTGCATATTTACCATATATATATATATAGCAGATTTTCGAATTGAAACTGGTAATTAATTCTCTCCCAAATGAGACTTCCTTTTGAATAAAACTTTTGTGTGAGTGGTTCTTCATTTTCAACAATTGGATTATTTATTCGGGATAGAGAAGTAAAAATGGTTCACAGTAGTAGTTCAGGTTTTCACTTACTTCTTATTTGTAATGATTATTATTTAGTTTGTTTTTGGTTAATCTTAAGAATTGTTTGTGCACTTTTTAGAGTTGTACCCTTTATTCATCATGATGAATTTGTTTCTATGGTTTAGACGACTATGGTTTTTACTCTTAAATTGAAGGATTTTCATGTTAAAAAACTTATTGTCTCTTGTTCCATGTTTCCTCTTAGCAAGTTTGGAATAAATTTTATTTCGCTGCTTTTTACTTTATTATTATTGAGTTGTTATTTATGTTGAAATTACTCCCATTAAAGTAGTATTAAAAAACCACTAGACAAATTATTTGTTTTATAAAAAAAATCAAATATTTCATAAATATATCAACTCTTATACAAAAGATCAACCTAAATCGGTTTCTGTATAACTTCAATACACAAGGAAACAACTTAAAACTAACCTCTTTAACAAAACCTTCCTAATAAAGCATTAAAATTAACATCATTAAAATCCCACTATTCTTCAAATAAATCTCCTAATAATGTTTGACACACTTTATACAAACCAATGGCTCAAGACACCAATCTGAAAAGGAAAAATATATCTCGCGTGCTTTGGACCTCACCCAAGACCAAACCTTCAGTTGCACCAAAGTAAAAATCTCATTATGATCTATCCTACCACCTTTAAAAATCATTTCATTCCTGTGTTTCCATAATTCTCCTACAACTGCTATCCACACACAACCCCAAATATGATTAACACTTTCTTTGACTCCACTCAACTTGAAATTATCAAAATGCTTTTTAGGCTCCCGATGATCCGTCGATGCAAACCCCATCCACTCGTAGCACTTAGACCACATGATCTAGGCAACTCTACACGTACATAAAAGATGAGACGTATTTTCCTCTTCCTCCCCACACATACAAAAAATATTATTATTCATACATGCTCCCCTTCTCGTCAAATTCGCTTTAGACACTATTTTGTCTTCCAAAACCCTCCATGTTGTAAGATGAGATGATGGTTGTGCCTTTATCCTCCAGAAACCCTCAAACAAATCTCTCTCGTCCGCCTGAGCATCTTCTTTAAGAATATTGTATGCAAATTTGACTGCGTACACCTATCTTTCCAAACCCAAGAACCCCCCTTATCCTCACCTACCCCCTTCTCTCCCAAAATCTGCATCAACTGTTGTTCCTGAAACCTTTCTCATTCAAACAAGTTCCTTCTCCATTCAATCTTCCAAGACCATTTTGAATTTTCTGACCTCACCCCTCCTTGCCACAAGGAAGATTCCTTATTAGAAGAAATGGAGAACAACCTCGGAAAACTATCCTTAAGAGTCGTATTGCCCACCCATTTGTCCTCCCTTAACCTTATCTCCCTCCCGTTCCCAACTTCCCATGTAAAATTATCCTCAAACTTGTTTTTCCATCCCTCAAGAGACCAGACTTCCTTCAAGTCCCGCCACTAGAGAGACTCCAAATTACCATTTCTTTGTGCCCAAAGATCCCTCCAACCACCATACTTAGAGTCCAACACTTCTTTCCACAAGCCATACTCTTCGTAACCTAAGCGCCAAATCCACTTTCCTAACAAAGTAGTGTTAAACCGTCTTATGTCTATCATTCCTAATTGTCCTTCTTCCTTTGGCTGGCAAACCATTTTTCACGAAGCCCACACAATTTTTATACCTTCTGAACCCCATCCCCACAAAATATTCCTCTGTAACTTCACTAAATCCTTCGCCACCTTAGCCGACATTTTATACATAGACATGTAGAATAGTGGGAGAGGGAAAGCACATATTTAATTAGACAAAGTCGTCATGCCATTGATATAAACTTGCCTTTCCATCTGCCTAACCTATTCCTCACTCTTTCCACCACCCTTTCCCAGAACTTACTTCTTAAGTGATATCCACCTACAAGCATGCCCAGATATTTGAACTGGGTCTTTATCATGTCGCAGTTCAAAATAGCCGCAAAAATACTGTAAGAAATGATAGTTGCTTCCCACCCCTCTAACACTACTCTTATGAAAATTAACCTATAAACTTAATGCTAATTTAAAGCAATTTAGGATAACCGTGATAAAAAGACAAGCTTTGTGTTTTTGCATGCAGAACAACAACATATCATCTGCATATTGATGCTATTGACTTTAATGCACCTTCCTCCGATCTCCACACTTCCTAATAAATATTTCTCTATTGTGTTCCTTACGACCCCAACTAACCCTTCTGCCACAATAAGGAAAAGGAGCTGTGCTAGAGGATTTCCTTGTCTCAACCCCTTGTTTGGCTTCAATCCTGAGTGGGGCTTCCGTTTACTAATACCGACACCGATGAGGATTCAAGACATGCTCTTAACCAACCAACCCACTTCCAACAAAAACCTAACCTTTCCATCATGTAGTAAATAAAATCCCAAATAACAAAATAATATGCTTTTTCGTAATCAACTTTGAAGAAAACACAACTACCATTCCTCCTATTTACCTCTTACATAACTTAATTTGTTATTAAAACACCATCCATTAACCCCCTACCCTCCAAAAAAGCAGACTACCTACCATCTATTACCTTGTGTAAAACTTTCTTCAACCGCAGAGACAAGATTTTAGACACAATTTTATACAGACAATCAACCAAATAAATAAGTCTCAACTCATTCAGATGTTGTGGATTGTCAACTTTGGGAATCAAAGAAATAAAAGAAGCGTTTGTCCCCTTGGCCATCTATCGTCTTCCTCAAAATTACGAATTGCTTTTAGAATATCATCCTTCATCTCTTCCCATCAAAATTTTATGAATCAGAAATTAAAGTCATCGGGGCTCGAGCTTTTGTCACTGTCACAACTACACACTACATGTTTTACTTCTTTATCAGTTATCCTTCCTACCCGCAAGGCATTGTCTTCTTCTGTAATCCTGTTGAACTTTGCATTATCTAACCTGACTCGTTGGCAAGCTTCTCCGCTAAACCTTTCTTTGAAGAATTCTCTTACCTTTTCCTTCACCATACCCTGCTTATCAAATCACTGTCCCTTTTCTCTCAACCCTCTAAAGTCATTCCTTACTCTTCTCCATTTAATTACTGAATGGAAGTATTTCGTGTTCAGGTCGCCTTGCTTTAACCACCTAAAACAGACCTTCTACTGTAAAAGTGCTTCCTAGCTGAGATTATTTCTTTTTTGTTCTACTAGTAACCACTTTCTCTCCTCCCTTCCTACCTCAGGCAGCTCACTTTCATTATCCTTTGTGTCTAGCTCCTGTAGTCTCTTATGAATCTCCTCCCCTTGCTGGAAAACATAACCAAAAACTTCTTTGTTCCAAACTTTTAAATATGATTTCAACATCTTCAGCTTCTCTTTAAAAAGAAAAATCTCACTTCCTTGCACCTCATAGCTTCCTCATTTGTCGCGGACAAAAGCTTTGAACCTATTATCTTTCTGTCAAATGTTCAAACTCCTAAATGATTTCGGTCCCCAATCCGTGGTATCTATTTTTAGCACCAGGGCACAATGATCAGACACCGACCTATCTAAAGCATAATACAAGTTACCCGACCACTTATCCAGTCATTCCCTCGACACTAAGATTCTGTTTATTTTGCTCTTAATCAAACCATTTGGTTTATACCACGTGTATTTTCTTCCCAACATCAGAATATCAACCAGCTTTGTGTTTTCAATAAACTCATTAATTTTTCTCATCTCCCTTCTGTGATCAACATCATTCCCTGCATTCCTCCTCTCTCCAGGTCTCTTGATAAAATTATAATCCTCAACCACACACCAAGTCTTTGTATTTTTGCGCCCTTCTCCTTTCCCGCACCTCCTCCCAAACAACTATTTTCTCCGTAAGAGAACTAGAGTTATACATAATAACAATAGTAATATGTAAAACCTCCCATATCCTCCATTCCCCTTCAATTATACTATAGTTATACCCATAAGATATTTTACTAGGTAGAAAGCAGTTTCTCCTCCACATCATGATCACGCCTCCCACATTATTATCATTTCCATTCTCAGCCCAATCGACTTCTTTTGTACCCCGCATTTTAAAAATCTCTTCCTACCCCAATTTCTTACACTTTGCCTCTTGTAGACACGCCAAATTCGCCGGTTCTTTCTGAATCAACTCACCTAGATATTTCCTTTTAATGTTTCCCCCCTACTCTTCTTATATTCATACTAATTAGCTTCATCATTAGACAAACTATTCTTCACCCTGCTTATGCTCTCCCTCCTAGCCGTTGATTTATCTCTCATCTTCATAGCTTGTAGACGATCAATAACGACATCGTCTTCTCTCGAAAAAGAAAACTCCAACTCCTTACCAATGTTCCAAACTCTAAAGGCTTCAGAATGCTCATTATTAATCCAAAACAACCTATTACAATTCCTAACAGCATTATCAGATAAGCGATTATTGAGATTCTGAGTATCTAACCTTAAATCCCACTGTTTGGATGTTAAAATCTTCACAGGAATGAGTCCCAACAAGCTTATCCTCCCCGTTTCTATGCTTGATAACCCACCCTTTCCCTTGTATTTACTTTTGGCATTATAAGAAGACGCACTAGTCACACTCTTTTCTTCGGCAGTCGTTCCTTTCTCTCCTTCCTCTTCCATGGCCACACCTCCCCTGCTACCTAAAATTAAAATTTCCTTCTCCTTTGGTTGCACACTTTTCTTCGTATCATCTTCGAGGAGCTTCAATGGAGAATCTAAAATCCTCTCTGAAAATGTTCACTCTTTGCCTCCTTGTTTCATATCTTCATCTTCTTCCACACACATGTGTTGCCCTCACATTGTAAACTTAATACAAACCACAACAACCAGCAGATGACTAAGGATACATCAAACACTTCACAAAAAGGTCAATCATCTCAGTATACAAAGTCAGGCCCCACCAAATCGCGAGAGAGCATCAACAAAAGAAGAACCAGATATAAACTAGAATATCATAAGTTCTTCCTTCTTGTCTTTCCACAAGAGAAGTTATGTAAATAAATTTGACTCACTTTGGGGGTCAAAATAGAAGAATAAGCTAGAGTAGGTTTACATAGCATAAATAGGAGTGTGCTTAGCAACTCGGGCTTGTGCCAAGCCCATTTTCTCTTAATGAGTACCTAGGTTGAGGAAGGGAAACCCTAGCTTCTAGAAACTAGGTCTATGGGGCGACATTGACCTTGGTCAAACCCTAAGGTCGCCTCTCTTCATTCCTTTTCTACCCTCCCCTATTCTTGTTCTCCAAGACACTTCTCCCTACATAAAGGGTGCATTTCCCCATGTAATGAGATATTGAAATTGAATGAAGTAAAAAAAACTCTACGTGAGTGTTTTGTGAGTATGAATACTCCTTTTATCTAGGTCTTATCTTGAATGCAGTGCACTTCAAGTGGCGAATCTGCACCACTTTTCTGGAGCCTCCCACCCTCTAAGTGACGTGATACCATCTCCATACTCATAAGCTTTCTTTCTCTTCATTTTTACCTTTTCTTCCTTGCGCCCTCATCCTTCCTCTTTATGTTCTTGGTTTCTTCATTTACTATTCGGTCATCACTTTGTAAACAAGTTAAAATGTTTATAAGTTATAGTTATAAAGGCATGTTAATTGTGGAAGTGTTGGTGCGTGAAAAGATTGGTGAAGGCATTGGTGGTTGTTATGTTGTTGTTAAGTTATGTTTTCAGTGGTTCGTGGTGATGCATGTGGTGTGTGGTGGTCGAAGGTGATTGCATATGTTAGATTTTTCTTTATTGTGTTGTTTACCTAAACAAGAAGTCATTATCGGATCTGAATATAGCTTTTAGTTTAAGTAATCTGGAATATATTTTCAAATTAGTATATTTTGGATTACATTAATCAAAATTTATTTCCAAATTTAGTATGGACTCCAATTTATGTAATCCAGAATATATATTTTTGAAAAACTACTTTCAGATTGTTCAAATCAAATAAACAATTTTGGATTACAAAATTACTTCTGACTTACATATTCGAAATGTTTACAAAATATGAAAAACGAAATGACGACAAACACAATAACAAACACAATGAAAAACCAATAGACAAAAATAGTAAAAAGCAACTACAAAACAAACATTTTCCACTACAAAATCACAAAATACGTAAAGAACAAAAAAAAAACATCAACAAACTCAAATGGATGTTGGGATGCCACACTAAGGAAAAATAAAAACAAGGATTCAGAGTTTTATTTTTTTACTTATCGTATTTTCATATGTATTATGGGGTGTCTAGTAGAGAAAGAAGCAACCACATATGGATTGACAAGTCCTTTCAAACTTTAACAAAAAAAAATATTTTAAAAAAATTATCTAAATAAAAAATTATTAAAAAGATCTAAAATATATTAATAATTAAGTATAAATTTCATTTTAATATTAATTTTATTTATTAGTATTACATAAATTAAATTTAGAAAATAAACGAATAATAATAACAAATATAAATTGTTGATTTTTTTAACAACATTAATGTAAGAGCCGTATAAAAAAAAAAACTGCGTTTTCCGCCATCCCACATGTTCATTTTCTTCTTCTTTCTTCCAAATCACTTTCTCTCTCTACCAACTTCTCTCATCTCCCTTCTCTCTTCATTTTCTCTCCCATACCTCATCTATTTCAAAATTTAATCACGCCATGTTGTAGATGAGGAGTCAGACTACATTTCTACCCGATCAGATTTTCAAACAGAGTAAGTTCATTTTTACTCTAAAGTTCCCTTATTATCTGTTTTTCTCTATGATTTAGTCATCAATCTTAGTGAGGGCAGTTGAGAAAAGTGTTTCTCTCAACTTGATTAAGCTCATACTAAATTTTGGTAATGTTTGAATAAGTTGTTTTAGATTCCTAGATTTTAGAGTGGTTCTCCTACCTGAACCAGAATTTCCATCAGAATAAAGAATTACAGGTAAGGGAAGCTAACTTTAACTCTCAATAATACCCTAGGCTAGGATATCTGAATATGGAGGGGACGTGGTCCCAATATTCAATTTCTCTTGTAGGGATGTTGTTTGTTTATATATTGTGTGTTTCTTTATATATTATTTAAACTTTATAAATATTATATTTTGAGAGTTTGAGAGTTAAATATTGTTTTTGATATTGGAAACGTTATTGAATGATATGAATTTTTAAATGTTATGTGATTGAATTATATGTATTATATATGAATGATGTAAATTGTATGAAATTGATGTCATACATTTAGGATAATGTATGAGTTGTTGTTTGATGGTACATTAAGTATGAAAAGCATATGCTTAACGGAGATACTCTAGCTTCACTGATGATCTAAGTCATGTAGACTAAAATATCAGGTGGTGAGAAGCTGAGAGGGAGTTCATACACACCGGGTCCCGCTATAGACACTCGGTATTGGATGTTTGAACTTACCGGATCCTTTCTATTAGATTCGCTGGTAATCTTTAGATCATGTGTTAGTCTCTAGTAGGGGCATACTTAATGAGTCTTCCGGAAGACGATGAGATTGAAATGAAATTCAATAATTGTGATTGAAAATAGATCCATGTGTGGTCTATATGAATGGTGAAATTGGTATTGAAATTTTATCTTACAACATTTAAAGAAATGTTTATAAATGATTAGTTTAATCGGTTCTTTTTGCCGGAATTAAATATGTTATGAAATTTTTTTCCATTAGCTTACCCTTGTTTTTCTTGTTATGTTGTAAACTGCGATGACGTACTACGTACACGATCATACAGGTGTCAGAGAGTCTGAAGGGCTTTGGGATGTAGTTTTAAATCTTATATTTTTAATATTTGTATTTCTATAAATCATAATCTTGTAATAAAAATCAGTAAAACTTGTATTGTAATAGTTAGACATATTTTCTGGGGTGTTACAATTAAAATCTTAAAAAGTTAAAGATTATAAACTTCAAATTTAAATTTTTAATAATTTAAAGAAATGGTAGCCTGAGGGATTGGTCTAACTCAACTTACCAAAAACTCATTTGATTAGTAGATTAGATGGAAGAAAGCGAGTCACAATAAAATAATTAGTTGAATAATTTAACTTCACTCGTCATAATTTGACATAAGTCAAGTGACTTTCACTTTACCACTAATATCAATCATTTTCAATTACTAATTCACTGAACTATTTTCACCAATACATTATTTAGTTACCATTTTAAATTTTACTTTCACATTATCTCTTTGCATTAAAAGTCTTCACTGACATAATTTATATACACGAATGCACTTATCAACTTGAAAGAACATGTTTGCATAAAATAATAGCAATTTATTCTTAATCTCGTTACAATTAACAGCAAAACTATTTTATTAATTACTCGACAAATTTTGCAATTAACATAAATATATAATGTTAGAACATTTTTAAGATGGTTTATCAATGAGCTTTCAACAATCCCATTCAACCCTCCTTTTCTTTGAGTCCTTGAAAACTTCAATTATAAAATTAATAAGTATTTGGGTATCTATAATAATTTTACTTCACTTGAAAGTCGAGATTAATAATAATCAATATATATCTTTCTATTTTAATTTGTTGAAACGTTTTTAAATATAAAATAGTCAAGGTTAATAATAATCAAAATATATCTTTCCATTTTAATTTGTTGAAACATTCATAAATATAAAATTGCGATCAAGTTTTGAATTTTAAAATAAATAATACTATAAATTTAAATATAAATTATTGATATAATGATACTTTAAAAAAAATTATTAAATGAAAATTAATTTTAAAAGTTAAAAAAATAGTTATTATATTGACTAAATTGGATATTATTTTATAGATTAAAAAATGACTGATATTTTATTATTATTAAAAAAAAATTTAAATTAATTTTTAGTATTTAATTAATTATCAATTAATTTAAATTTTAAAATTGATAGTTAAAACTTTGATAATTAATTAGATATAATTTCAAAATTATTTGATATTTTCTTATTAATAATATAAACTAAAAAAAATTAATTTATAAAATAGTAGTTTATTTAATTAATATAATAACTAATTATATTATATTTTAAAAATATTTATTATTTAATGATTTTTTTTTAGTGATAATGTAATAACATAAAGTCAAATGACTTATATTCTAATTTGGAGGTTTAATGTGGTTGAAAATTCAACCTAGAAGACTTCACTTAACACTATTCAACCTAACTTGCGCTTGTAAAAAGAATAATTCTTTAACATTGTTTTTAACCACAGTGTTTGATGATATAAAAAAAAAGTGAAAAAAAAAAAATTCTACAAATGAATTTCCATCTTCACACACAACTAAATATAATAATTGAATATAATATATTTTTTTTTTCTGTTTGAGAGATGAGACCTAGAAAACTATTAAATGTTTCATCTACTTCCTTTTTTTTTGCATAGATTGTTAATACTTCATTATGATTCTTCTAGTCTTCGCGCTACTCCTTCGACTCTCAGTCTCGAATAAATGTCAAATGAGGGAGGTACCTGCAGAAGACACGTCCGAGTCGGCTGTGTACATCTTTTTGTGGAACTCTTATTTAAAACTCTTATTTAAAAGGCACATAACTCATGACCCAATGATTTTTGAAATAGGAAGGCACAAATGCACAATTCCATTTCAAAGTTCTAACAATAAGAAAACTCTGCTTGCTGCGACCCAAAATTTAAAAGCACCCTTTAACGTTGTAACATAATTTCCATGCGATTACTTTCTTAATCTCAACGACTTTGAATTAAAGTTAGTTTGAATGAGTAATTAAATTCTTTCGTTAGTTAATGCAAATCGTGAATGTTGAAAACTGCAGATTTGGTATGTTTTTTTGTTTATTTATTTTGCGGAAAACCGTGTCCCAAAATCTCTGTGGTCGCCTTTGTTTTGTGAAATGAAAAAAGATAAAGAAGATTTCAATGTCCCCGGGCCCAACACACTACCTAGTACTGTCTTTTTATACAAAATAAGAAGAGTCAATAACTCTTACTCACTTAGAATAAACATGTCATAAACACACACAAAATAAACTTCAAATCAAAATCAATTAGCATATTTCAATTTTATAAATAGTGGGTTAACTATAATATTACTACAATTGAAAAAAAATTACGATTTTAATAAAAAAAACTTTAATTATGTTAATTTTGTTTAAACTTTGTTAGTTGAATAAAATAATTGATTTTATGTTTTACCTTTACTAACTGTTATATTTATTTATTACAAAAATTAATGTTAATATACAATTAAACGTAACAGAATTATTGATTTTAATTACACATTAAAGTTAAACATGTGTGACAATTAATAAAGAATGCACAATTATATTAATTATCAAAGGAGTTCAAACACAGGTTATATAATTAAAGAGGTTGTATCAAGACGGTAGTATTTTTTTATTGTGTTAATACTTGTTATTTAAATCCAGTATTTACCTTTTCAATTTTTTAAAAGTTTTCTCATTTTGACTTTGTTATAAATATATTTAATTATCCATTTTTTTCTATAGATTAAAAACTTATAATATTTATGTTTAAAATTGTTTCTTTTAATCATTACCCAACGACATTTTAAACTCCTTTTAGTTCTTTGATGTTGGAATAAAAAGGATTAAAATGATATATGTATTAGAATGATAAGAGATTAAAAAGTATCTAAAAGAACAAAAAAATATCATTTTAACCATAGGCACTAAAAAAAATGTTGTGATTATAGAATAAGATGAATAATTAAACCTTAAAAAGTACCTAATTTTTTTTTAAAAATGAAATACTTATCTTAATTATCACCAATTATTTTAATTTAGATGTTAATTTTAAATTTGGGTATGGATAAACAGTTATTTTAAATACTAGGAAAAAATGCCATAATAATTGTACTATATATCCAGTAGGATTATTTTTCATAATTACTTACAAGACTAACTCATAAAAGTGAAAATATATAATGGTCATATGGGTGGAGTTTTACACACTCATTATGTAAGAGAGGGAGGTTTTAAAATATTTACACTTGTTTAATAGTTATATTTTTTTTCTCTTTGTTAAGCTTCATATATTTTGTAAAAACGAACAAAATACACAAGAAATGAAACTTTAATTGTGCATTTAAAATTTTTAAATTTTTTAAAATTTCACATGATCAACTCATAACTCCTGATGAAAAAGTAATCATACAAAGTTTTAACTTGATATATCCACTATCAAGAAGTTTTCATAAAAAGTTTTAACTTGATATATGTACTATCAAGAAGTTTTCTTAAGATCATTTATTGATAAGACAATATACAATTTTAAGTTGGCATATGTATTGTCAAAATATTTCCGTAAATTTTGTTTTAGAAAGCTCACTTTCTTTGATTTGATTGTTGTAGTTTAATAAAATGCAATTTAAAGAGTTGAGAGAGAAGAAATAACATATATAGCATATGTATGAATATAATTCATCTAAGTATTTTGTTATCATCAAAAGTCTCTGGAAGAGTGTACTGAGGTTAAACCGTCTAGGGTCTCAACAAAAGGGAAGATTTACATTTGGTGTTTTTGTATTGGTTCGTCTGCAAACTTACTCTACGTTCAGTTCTTAATCAACCATATAAAGTTTCATCGTAGAGACTACCACTAAAAAAATACAAGGCGAGTATCTTTAGGACCTCAACCACTTTTGACTAAAACTAATTATTATTTAGATCGCAATCATTCTTGCCTAAAATCGACTATTATTTGGAATGCAATCACTCCTGGCTAAAAATTGAGTATTATTTAGAACAAAGTCATTCTTCACTAAGACCAAGTATTTTTCATAATAATCAATCTTGACTAAGACTGACACTAGTACAAAATATCAATACGACGATTGTATATAAATACGGTTTTTACATAACCATTGTTAAAAAAAATGTGGTGACAAACTTGTAATTATTTTGTGTTTGCAGCCAAAATAACGACGGTTCCAGCATGAACAGTCGTTATAAAAGTGGCTGGGAGTTTTTAAGTGGTAGATTTTTAAATCCCGTCTTCTCTCCCGTTTGCGCCTTCACTATTTTCTTTACTCCTCCATTCTCCTGGGCCTTCAGTCTTCTTCACTCCTTCATTCACCCTCTCCTTTCTTCTTCCTCTCTTCACCGCCGCTCTGCCGCACCACCGCAAAGCACTCACCCGCCGCGTCGTTGCACCTCGCAACAGAGTCACTACGCCACTGCCTTTTTCGACAGAGCCACCGCGTCACTGTTCCCCGTGATCGTGCCACTCCGCTTCTCCCTGTGACTGCACCACGCCGCCAGCGACCTCTTCCTCCCTTGCACCGCCAACGAACGCGCTCCTTTGCGCCACCAACTACCACACTTCGCGTCAGCACCGTCGTCGATCTCGTTCGCCCTCCGCCTGTAATGTCGTCAGCAACTGCGACTCATTCCGCCAGCTACCACAACCCACCCTGCTAGCTACCGCGACCAACCCACCCCGCCAGCTACCGTGTCATTAATGTTTTTTATAACGACGATTCTGAAAACCGCCATTATAAACAACTTATTTATAACGACGTCCGAAATAATGATGTTCCTTAACCGTCTTTATATGGTCTTTTTAACCGTCGTTAAAGGGCTTTTTTTGTACTAGTGTGAGTATTATTGGGAATACAATCACCCCTTACTAAACAATAGGTTGCAAAGAAAATAATCTAAAAAATTATAGGTTTCTCTCTAAAATAGGGGTAGCATCCTAAGATGAATAAAAATGAAGTTCACTCTTCTAAAATAACTAAGGAACACAATGTTCTTTTTCACGACAAAATCCTTAAAAGCATTATCATCATCAACCTTCATTATTAAATAGGAAAAAAACCATTGAAAATCCTTTATAGTCTTTGAAAATGTGAAAAATAGTAAAAACACAATAAGGGAGGATTGAATTATGTTTTTAAGGATTGAATTATCGCAAATGTCTTCTGATGATGGTAACTACTCAGATGATAGTTTTGTTTGTCAAGCAATTTGTTATTGACTTATTAACATATATTGTGTCGGATGTGCCATGACATATGAAACTTTTTAAGTTCACATATTTACTTGTTTTAAAATATTTCTGAAACTAAATTTCACAAGTTATTGCATATAATAATAAAATAAAATAAACATCTATTAGAGTTTGATGTGTACTATGAAATGGTTAAAAGGTTGTGAGGCTTGTTTCTATCAGACAAAGTATACTTATTGTTTAGTCAAGCAAAAACTTATCGGATGATGCATGTGCAAAATACTTGTGTTTGTTAGATGAAACACAATTTAAATAATATTTACATCTATCCAACCACACAACTTGAGTCCATTAGGTTAGACTCAATACTTTGCGTATGACATGATGTGATACAAAAGTTTATGTCTTACACTTAATTGTTAAAACAGGGTATTAAAAAAAATGTTTGTTGAACATGAACGTAACAATAAGTGTAACTTCCATTAGTAATTTTAAAAAACTATTTTTCTTCCATTTCTTTCATAAAACTTAACCTCTTTAATTTTAAAAAAATATTTCTCAAATATGTTAGGTTTATTTTTTCCTTTTAAAATGAAAAGTAATTAACAAAATAATGGATAAAATATTATTTATAATATTTTGATTTGTTAATTATGTATATATATATATATATATTAAAAGGGAAAATTAAGGAATTTAAAAATATCTTAAAAATTAAGCAAATTAATTTTTACGAAAGGAAAATAAACAGCCATGTTTTTCAAAAAAAAAAAAATGTTGGGTGAAAGATAGTACACAAGAAAAGTAGTCATACATTAATATGTATTAATATTTTAAACTAAAATATCAATATTTGTATCACATGTTTCTCTCTCTTTTTCTCTTTCTATCTTAAGTCATCTCTTTTTTTATAAGACATAAAAAATAAATCTTATTTTCAACTTTTTCCTTTTAAAAACTATATTTAAAAATAAATTTAAACATATTTCATATTTTGTTGAAACAATTGACTATAGAAGCTTAGATGTTTATTTTGTTGAAACAATTGACTATAGAAGCTTAGATGTTTATCGCAATAGACTATACACTACAAGAAAATCATTAAATAAAAATTAATTTTAGAAATTAAAATAATTAGTTATTATATTGACTAAATTAGATATTATTTTATAAACTAAAAAAGTTATTGGTATCTAAAACATGTTATAAAATCAAGATTCTAATCGTGAATTTTTTTTCAATTTTTTTTAATTGTAAATCGAATCTTATTATGAATCCTAACATACATAATAAATAAAATATGATATATTTTTAAATAAGAATAAGTGATATGAAAAAAAATATTAAAAATATCATATATGAAAATAGTCAAAATATTCAATCCACAAAATCAAAACGGAATAAATTGTAATATATTATTTTCTATATTTAAATCCAACAACATCCTAATTTTATGCTTTAATTCATCATCTCCGATATCAATGTCACTTAGGTCATCTTCTTCATCTAATATAACATTCTCTTGCAACTATTTTCATCCCCTTCCTCCACAGCTTTTTTTTATATAAAAGTTTTCATGTTAGGCATCACTATGCAATTGTTCCTACCGATTGACTCGCGTTGCCGGTTGACTCGAACGGTAGTCACTGTCCCTCCTATCTCCGCCTGAGATTAGAACATTCTTGATCAAAGAATCTCTCACCTGCAAAGACAAAGGGCGCCTTGACGGCGGTTTTGCACTCCGATGCTCAAGTCAGTATTAGGGCAAAGAAACACCAAGTGTATAAAGTAGTTTCAGTCTTAGAAACCGTGTACCTTGCTAGGGCTCTTGGCACCCTTTATATAGGTTGAAACTAGAGTTTACCTTTGTGTTGTTACCCTTGTCTAGGGTTCCTTGGGGAACGTCCTTGCGCCGCTATTTACATAATCTTAGCGTATCTGGCACATAGAACTTCCCTTAACTGGAGTGCAACGACTAACAGAGTGGTCACCTGGGTACCAACTTGTGCACCAAGTCTCTGGGTCCATCTGTCGTGCGGGTGCCCTAAGTATTCACGTGCCATGCATGCATCTTCCTTTCGAAACCCTAACCCTAATGGGCCGTAGCGCTTCCAGGAGTTATTCACTTGTGTCGCGTCTTAATGCACTATACACACTACTTGCATGGATCCCTCGTGACATAGGCTTTTCTCATATCTGGTGTTTTCAACTAATAACTGTGTAATTCTGGGACCCACTTTACGTGGCCCAATATAACTGTTATGACAGTCGACGTCCGATCTCTCCCTCGACTAGCGAGGTCCGATGTCGATCTCCGACGTCGAGGTCTATGGTACCGATGTCCGAAGACTGACCAACACCCTGATATGCATACCTGGGGCCACCTTACGTGGCCCATCTTTGCTATCAGGCGTCGGTGTGTGATGTCTGAGGTTAGTCGCTGGAGTTGATGACCGAGGACTGGTCGGTACAGCAACAATAACCACTCTTGGTTACAAATGAGTACACTAATCATTTTTTATTCTCATGACTACATTAATCACTTATGATTACACCTATCTTAATCTCCCTTTGAGATTAAGACATCTCAACATAAAATAATACTCTTACAGAGAGCATAATGAAAGCTCACAAGGTAAACTTCACCAAGTGAAAAATTACAAAGACTATATAACTCACCCAAAGAACACTAAGCTCACTAAGTTAGAAAGAATTGAGACAACTTGTGTTGTTTTGCACTTTTGTGTATTCTTCATCTTTTAACTTGTTCTCTTTATAGACTCTGAAAGATTATTGTTCACTACTAGAAAATCATTAATTAGAAACCAATTTTAGAGAAAAATTATTAGTTTCTATATTAACTAAATTATATACTATTTTAGTGACTAAAAAAGTTATTGGTTTCTAAATTACTTTCTATTATTGATAAAGAGTTTCTAAATTGGTATCTAATTAGCTACCTAAGTTTTAGCTACTAATTATTTAGATTCTAAAGTTGGTATCTAAAATCTTGGTATCTAATTAGATACCAATTTATAAATCATTTATCAATAATAGAGACTAATTTAGATACCAATAATTTTTTAGTCTCTAAAATAGTATCTAATTTTGTCAATATAACAACTAATTATTTTAGGTTTTTAAGATTAATTTTTATTCAATGATTTTTTTGTAGTGACTGCAACATGAAATATTAAAACTTAATCTTTGATTGAACTTCAACGAGAATCTTTATCTTCTTTAAAAGGCTTAATAAGGAAATATTTAATATGAATTATCAAAACATTTATGTATCTGTTCTGAAATGGAAATAATTTAAACAAATTTGTAGATATAATAATTAATCACAATTGATCATTTGTTGCTATATTAGTATAATTATTTGATTGTTGGTATTAAATCATTTCAATACATAGATAATGAAATATTTTTAGTAAAAAATCATTTTTTTATTACAACTTCTCTAATTAATTAATTTCAAATTATAAGATCATATGGTGTGATATGATAGATCGTCTAAGTAAGACATGTATGAGCACTTGATGATTTCATGAATCTTCCAACACAATACATGTGTTAAAATATTTTATAAATTAAACACATTATATAAAATATTTAAAATATTTGTTATCACCAAAATTTTATAAATAATTTTTTACTTAAAACTGGAGCTTAAAATTATTTTAGGTCTTAATATATTTAAAATGGGCATATTGGATCCCTTGTTTTAAAAAAATCACAATTTTGTTTCCATAATCTGTTTTTATATATTTTAGTTCGTTTATTTTGGTTCAACAAAACTCTAGAACCTAGTAATTTAAAGTACTATAAAAAGTAATTATGTAAAATAAAAAATAAATAAATATAAAATTAGGATTTGGATCAAAATTATATATTTTAAAAAATAAGAAACCAAAATCACGAATTAAAAAAGTAGAAAAAAGAATAAAAATTACATTTGAACCTTTAATGTCTAAAATAACTTTAGGAAAAAAATAAGATAAGCCAACCTAACCTTATATACTATATTTTATATTTATAAAATGTTTAAACAAAGACAAAAGCTAATTTAATTATGACTTCTTGTGTTTTAGTTTTCCACAATTATATATTTTAGAGATAATATTATTTAAAACATGGTCAAACATTAAATATACCTACAAATTTTAATAAAAATAAATAAAGTTGTGATTTACGCTAGGAGACATTAGATCATTTCACTAGCTCGAATCCAAATAGTTTTTCTTTTCTTTTTTGTTGTTCAATGTCTAATTAATTTATTATGATAATCAATTTGTGGTTTTCAAAACATTGATCATGCACTTAGGCATAATGATTGCACTTGTCTAAACATTTCCAAATGTGATAATGAAAATATGTTAGATACAATGAAAGGGTGATTATACTAATCATACAAAAGTGGAGGCTACTTAAAACTCAAACATTAGATAACTTATAAATAATAAACAATAATTCTTGTGTCAATTATTTTCCTATCTTACTTGTTTTGGTCCGTTTGGATAAGACAAAGGGGAAAATATAAAGACTAAATTACTAATAAATAGAACTTGTGTGGATGTTAATCTCTTCAATTTTTACAATTTCTATGAATAACACGTAAGATTGATGACACGTGTGATTCATTTCACACTACAAGTCTCAAAACCATTTGATAGAGTGGTTCATTTTTTCCTCCCCACTAGATGTAGATATAAATAATTAAATTTTTGTTATATATAAAATTTGAGTCTTATAAAATATTTTTATTAAAATATGTTAATGTAACACTAAATTTAAAAAATAAATTTTTTTTTTTTCAAAATACATATTCATGTTAATAACTACATAAATATTGATTACAATATAAATCTTATAAAACTCTTATATTAAAAAAAAAAGTTGCCAACAAAATTTAAAAGGATGTAACTTGATAAAAACCTATAAAAACTCAATTAATATTTTTATAATTTTTAGAGATTATAATTTTAGGAAGCATTTTATAAGATTAAGATAAGATGAAATTCAAAGTAACTTTGTTGTTGAAGAAGATGTTAGTTTCATCTTTGTTGAAACGTTGTGTGATCATTTTAGTGAAGAATAATGTGAAAGGGTGAGGGCTTTTATGTCTTTTCACTTTGAAGGTCGCACGCGGTAGCAAAAAAGGGAAAGAAAATAGTCAAAGATTGGCCACCAATATTGGTGTTGGTGGGAAGTAAGGTTTGAACTAAAAAAAAGGTACAAACGCACATCTCTGACTTGGTCCAAGCCTTCAATTATTTCTTATTTTCCACTCTTAGAATGTTTGCTATTAAAAAGTTAAATTTTGACAAAAATAATATATTTAAATCATTTAGTTTCTTTGATAGTATACTATGTTAGATATTTATGTTATACCAAATAATTATTTAAATAATACAGTTTATTTTAACAGTTTGGAACTTGGTTGCATTTCAAATTTTATTTTATTTATTTAAAAATGAAGGAAAATAATTTTCAAAAATTTTAAAATAAAAATATTATCTTGAAAGATAAATATTTTGTAGAAAAATATATTTTAAAAATTAATTTTAGAAAAATAATTATGATGAAAAATAATATTTTAAAAAATTAAAATAATAATTTAGTAAACTAGTTATATTAACAAATAATTATTTTAAAAACTTTATAATCAAAAACTAAATTATTTTAAGAACTAATTATTTGGAAAATTAATTTTTTTGAATATCAATAGCTATTTATTTAAAAATAAAATATAGATTAAGTATATGTAAAAAATGTAAAAACAAATCCTATAACTAAAAATATTCCAAGTCAATTTCAATATTAAATTTCTAAATATTTTAATTATTATATTTTTTTATTTATAAAACAATAATTTCAATTATATAAAACACTTTCCACTATTTTTTTAAAAAATAATTTTTTTCCTATGAAATTTTAAACCAAAATTTCAAAAAATAAATTTTCTTAAATTTTGTAAATGTTAATTTTGTTAACAAATTTTTTACATATTTTTATACCTAGTTATTGCTTAAAAGATATGTTTTTATAAATAATTATTTAATCAAATAATTATTTTTCTAAATTATTATGTTATATATAATTAGTTTTTAATAAATTATTTGACTACCCAATTTTATTAAATATTTAAAAAAAACTCAAAATTATCACAAAAAAAATTCTTTACTTTTTAAATAAAAAAATCAAGTTTAGAATGAATTTGAATTTTGAACTGTTATTGTAAATTGTGCTATTTGAATAATTATTTTACACACTATGTTATTTGGCTAAATATTTAATATATGTTATTTTAGAAAATAAGTAATTTAAGTGTGTTAATTTGGTTAAAATGTTGTACCTATAGGAATCAACTTTTTAATGCTGCATTGATTAATTTATTTTATTCTCCAACATAAACTTTTGAATGAATTATTTTATATAAAAGTTAAAATGAAAATTAGTGAATATTTAATTTTATTTCCATATTGTACCAATCCAAACGTAAACATAAGAAAAATAAAGATAATGAGAAAATAAATAAAAAATTATTAATTTGAGTTAAATTTATTAAGAAAAATTATGGTTTAACAACATTTTTAGTTGTTTGATTACGATGATATTTTAAATTTTATTTAACTATTTTGAATTCTTTTAATTTAGATAAATAATATTTATTATTTGTATCACCTGTTAACAACAAGTTAATTGTAGTATAATACAACAAATTAAAGGTGGTATTTGTATTATCCTGAAAAAAAAATTGTTGAACTCGAACTCGAAATTTATGAAGTTTTCTCTTTATCAAATAATGTAATAATCAAAATTGAGTGATATTTTAGTCTAATTTTATATATATATATATATATAAATTTTATTTTATTTTTTTTAATAATATTATTTTTATGTGATTGTAAATGTTGTTGTTACTTGAGATGTCAGTCTAATTGAGATATTAAGTTGTATAATGATGTATAATATAAAAACTTTTATTTAAAAAAAAATCGAGTGATATATTGACCTAATGGTATTTATATAAAGAAGTTTAAGAGGATTCTATGAAACATATTATATTACTAAAATTTTGAGAATTAATAGAAAGAAAGTGTGTTGTTATATGTCTAAGGTTTGGTATGATAATTAAAAGTAACAATAGTTATTAAATCTAGATTTTTATATTTAAATTTTGACGATGAGAAAATATAATTGGACAGAGAGATACAATTAAAAATTATCTATTAAATTTATTTATGGAAATTAATTATTAATAAAGCTGATAAATGATTTTTTATACGAATAATATATAAATTAAAAAAAAGGAAAGAGAGTACGAAAGACGTCACACGGTTATGTTATGATGAAAGATTGTACGTGAGAAGGCACTATTGAAATTTTACGCGACATTTTGTGGGTGTTATAATGGTATGTTGGCTACTCCCACTCGTGTCATTTTAGCGCGTTCCTAACATTTTTATTCGAAAACACATCTTTTTTATTCATACAACGAATTAAAAACTTTCAACATCTTTTGTAAATTGGTATGGGAAGCCATAATTATTAATAAATATAACAAATAACATTTCAATACATTATATTAATTTTGACCTCGTTTAATTATTAGAATGGAGAATTTACGTGTAAATGATATTGCCCTCAAATTTAATATATATATATATATATATATATATATATATATAACTAATAATAGATTTCGGCTTCTATATTTCACTTAATTTGTAATTTTTATTAAGTTTTTTAAAAAAAATTGTTCTTAATTTTTAATTAAACGCAATTATGGTCTTTGAATTTTTTCACATAATTTTGATTCTTTAATTTATAAATATTTATAATTTTGTTTAATTTTTTACTTTAAAAATATATTAAATCATATAAAATTAACTTTTTTTTACATAATTTTGATTCTTTAATTTATAAATATTTATAACTTTGTTTAATTTTTTACTTTAAAAATATATTAAATTATATAAAATTATTTTAGTAACATCTTAAGTCACTAATATAATTCATTTATCAATATTTCTCTCTAATTTGTGTCATGTCTAAAATAAAAAAATATCATGGGTAATTCAACTGAAAATTAAAAAAAGTTATAAATAATTAAAAATTAAGGATTAAAAATATATAAACATAAACTCAACCAAAATTATAGATAAATAAAATTTTAAGAATTAAAATTGAAATAAATAAATTACTAATTTTTTTAACATATTAGAATAAAAGTTAATTCTTAATATTATAAAATTCATCTGAGTTTTTATCAAGTGCAATTGTCTCATGGTGTTAAAGTGAGGGATAAAAAAACAAACTCCGTATTTTTTGTATGGTTCGAATTTATCATGATGATATACTGAATGGATTAATTGAATATGAATATGAATAATATTCAACTTTTTTAATCATCTATATATTGCCTCATTTTTATATTTATTTTTATTCTCAATTACTAATATTTTTTAATTTTTTAATTATTTTATATTATTATAATTTTTTATTGTTATTTGACATCGAAGAGAAAAAAAAGTGTGATTTTGACAATAAATTCATGATAATATTATTTTTTTATTTTTATCTCTGTAAAAATATTATTTAATAAATTTTGGACAAGTACATACAAGTATATATGATATGAAAGTGTTTAAATATTTTATTTCAAAAATAGGATGAGTATAATCAAACTCACACTCTTTCCATTGACACCATAGTTAGAGATGATTTCTTTAACCCCACTTAATCTTTTTTTTAATTGTTTATGAAACAAAAATTAATTGCACAACATGTTCTCTAGTTTACATATAAAATTACAAGTGTAAAAATAGGTTCAAACACATGAGCCAACCTGACTCACCATGGATTTGAGATATGTTTGATTGGAAAACCTTGGATATGAGATATGTTTGATTGGAAAAGATATTGTTTTTTTTAATATGGACCAAACTAAACTTAATGCACTTAATTTGCGGGTTAAATGTATCTGAGTGTGGTTGGAGGTGGGTTGACCAGAACTCACCACCAACAACCTTTATCATTTTTCATTATAATGATTTACTACTTCTAATTATGTAAGTTCACTTTGGTCTTTTTTAAGACCAAAATGTTATCAACAATGTTTGAATGGTTTAGATAGTCAATTTATTTGTTTGTCCAATTAAATAGATTGACACTTTGATTTTCATTTAGGATTTATTTATAATATCCCTTTATGTTTCAAAGTTTAACAAATCATTTGTTTGGTTTTGATTTTATGCTTAAACAACAAAGTGTTAAAACACAATCTTTTTAAGCATAAGATCATGTCTGACACAAATGTTTAGTTTCGTCCAATAGACACAGAACGCAAGTTCTTTGTTTGAACATATGTAAGCGTGTATACTTAGTCTGATAAGTTTTTGCTTGTACAAACAATAAGTATACTTCGTCCAACCGATGCAAGCCTTGAGTATATCATGGTATACATCAAACTTATGAATTTTACTTTAGGCTTGCAGGGAATGCTCGTTTCTTCATTCTTTCAAGAGGATCTCACAACATTTGTTAACATGAAGATCCATTAAAGAATGTGTTGAAAGTTGTTCCATGCAAACAACTTTCTGGATAAGGCAGGATGTCAGTGTTGCAGAGTCAACCAACTATGCTAGACCCTACATTTTAATCAAAGGAGGAAAGAAATTATTTGTCTAAACCTGTTTATCTCTATTGTGCTCTAAAGGTGTTGCAAAAGCAGTTAAACACGGGTAATACACGGGTAATGCTAAAGTCAAATGCATTTAATGTGTCTCAAAACTTTAAGCATGGCTAGAGAAAAAAAAAAAACAATAATAGAAGAAAATCGTCCAAACAATTTAAAAGAATTTGCAACAAGAACAAAATTGTAAATATTAAACATCCTTAAATTTTATTTGTGAATAAAAAGCATTGTCTAGATAAATGTATAATATTTTTATCAATAATAAGACATAACTTTTCTTTATAATTAAATGTTCAAACAATATCCAATAATTTATGTATTTCAATTAGTATTATTTTAAAATATTTCATTTATCTTAAACGTATAGAATAAATAAGGTATATATATTCACCAAAAATACGCATGTATATTCATTTAGTAACGCGTCAATTTGTAGGATTCCTTTTCTTCCAAATGTGAACTAAATACTCTATAAAATCTTAAAATGTTTTTGTGTATTTATTATAAAATGTTCTACTTTCACACGTTTTATAGATAATCTTACTCAAATTTCCAAATCCTATCATAAACAATTGCTTGTTGAAAAGATGTGGATTCTCATCCTTTCTCCAAACTGAGGTACTAGAATCATTCAATCCTTTCAATCAATAATTTAATATAAATAAGCTAGTGTGTGCCTTAATTTCGCATTAGGGTTGAAGTTAGAGAAGAGTGAAAAGACACAGTTGCCACTACATTGGTTGCCGAAATATGTGAATCCCACAAGTGGACATTCTTTGCAGTTTGGACCGTCCATGATGGGTATCTATGTCATTGTGTGATCATAGTTTCGTGTGGCCAATGTCTTCGGTCTGAGACAGACAGGTTTCAGTGAATTCCAAGAAGTTTCGTTGATTCTAGGTGGGTTTGTTTTCCACTTGCTTACCATTTTCACTCGGTTCCAGAAGCTAAGATTGTCATCATGATTATCATAAATAGATGAATAAATAAATGGACATCTTTAGACCATACCAAATGTTCATAAATTCATATTATTTTTTATTAGGGTTACTCCATTGCTCCTAACTTATCACAATTCTTAATTCATTGGAACCTTTAAACTTAAAAGTCTTGTTATCTTTTCCTTCCTTTGTCCACATCTATATTTATTATTATTAGATTTGATTGGTTGTGCATATCAATTCTCAAGTACCTTCTTAGTATATCTTTTGTCTATCTGATTCGTTGCTATTCCACCAATCTCACCTTGCTAAGGAAACATTTTTCTTTAATATATTAAGGACTCATCAATAGGTTCTCTTGCTTGCCCTTTGGGTTGCCTATAATCAATATCTCTGCTTCTTGGTCAAAAGCCTTAGCCGAGTTTTCGTATCTGTCTCCAAGAGCATCATCATCATCATCCTCATCTGCTTGAAGTTTCACTAGGTACCCTTTATCTTTTGTTTGATTTCTACCTCTAGAATCTTGTTCATGTGGTTCACTTTTTGTAAATTGGGTGGCTCTTAATAAGGGGTATCGGTTACAATTCTTGTGTTTAATTGTTGGTTGAATTAAACCAAGAGTAGAGGAAAAAATGTCCTTACTTTATAGTTTCTGAATTCAGTGTTTTTTCAGGGACTATTTAACTTTTCCTATCATGGGTTGGTTCTCCAAAAATATTCTTTTTCTTCTTCATCTTTTTCTGTTTCTGCATTTGCAACAAAGGTGGATTTTGGAAGGGAGTTTTGTTGTCTTAAAATAACGTTGTTTCGTCGCAGTGGATCCTTTAACCCCTTAATTTCTCATATGAAAAACACAAAGTGATTGGTTGACTAACTGTTCTTGAAAGTCTCATGCTTTTTAAATCAAAATTTGTGTTCCAACCAAGGTACTCCTTTCTTGTGCTTTCTAGTTATTTGAAAAGGCAAATATTTTGTCAATCTCTGTATGAGTCCTCGTTTTTTAGTGCCAGATAAGATGAATGTCTGAAAAATCATCCATCAATGCAAAAACTTTTGTTTCCTGTGTATTTCCATTTGATTTCAAGAATGCGTTTGGTTATGTTGATTGGATTTAATCCTGTTAGCATCTGCTTTCATTTCACCAGATTGTACACAAGGGTTTAAACGAGTCTACATCTATTTTTCTCTTCCAAATACTCTGTGTTGCTTGATAAATAGTATCTCTCAAGATTGTCTTTCAACACCTGAATAGCATCGAGTGATTCATGTAGGCGACCTCGTCTTATGATAAGGTTTTTGTTGTTGTTGTTCTCGTCGTCCCAAATATTGTGACTGAAACCACTCTATTAAGAATGAAATTCTTTGCTATGCTGGGTGAAGTTTTATCTGCATATAAATTTATGTGGTCAAAGCCAATAACTAAATTTTGTTATTAAGTTGCTTCATATGTTTATAAATGTTTTCTAATGTTGTCTCTTCCCTTTTGTTTCACCAATCTCAGCAAAGATATCCTAGAAGGTTCAACAAGATTTCATCAGTGAGCATCGTTTTACTATTTCTCAAGGTAGGAAAAGGGAGAAAAACATAAAGCCCAGTATTGATTGCAGATTTTATAGCATCTTTCTGACTTATCTTTGTGATGTTTTGGTTGCAGACTTAAATTTTGTATGTGCTGAGTGAATAAAAGGAGAATATGTCATTGGTTATATCTACGGAGTTGGCTGATACATCGTATGGGAATGCCAAGCTCTACACACTAAAGGGAACTGATGTTACACCTGATCTGTCCTCCCACAATTTTGTTCCAGATAAGCACAGAAACATGTATATCACAGATTCTTACTCCAGTGAGAATTATGAAAAGTACTTCCGTTATTCACCATCAGAAGAACTGATAGAACCGTCTAGTTCCAGCATATCAGGAAATTCAGTTCACCCTGATGGTGCCTCTTCTTACCTGCTCAGAGCTAGTTCAGGAGCTTCTGTGATTGTTAATAACCCATTTGACACTCGTATCCTGTCTACAAGGCGTCGCAATGCCTATCAGTCCAATTTTGAATCAGATTTCGTGGAAAATAGGAGCCCTGATAGCCTTGACTTTGATGGTGAAATGAGATTAAAACTACAAGAATTGGAGAGGGTTTTGTTTTCTGATGAAGAAGAGGAGGAGGAAGATATATTTGAGACTGTCCAAAGCATGGAGATTGATCCTGACTTGGCCGAGTGGGCCAATCCGCTTCAAGATATGCTACTTCATGACTCACCAAAGGAGTCCTCATCCTCAGATTCTTCCAATATTAGCAGCATAAGTAGCACTACCAAAGAAACTTCACAAAACTCTTCCCAGACCCCCAAACAATTACTCTGTGATTGTGCTAGAGCACTTTCAGAAGGAAACGAAGAGCAAGCCACATCTATGATAAACAATCTCAGGCAAATGGTCTCAATTCAGGGGGAACCTTCTCAAAGAATTGCAGCCTACATGGTGGAAGGGCTTGTAGCTCGTGTTGCTTCATCTGGAAAATGCATCTATCAAGCATTGAGATGCAAAGAACCTCCTTCTTCAGATCGCCTGGCAGCTATGCAGATCCTATTTGAGGTCTGCCCGTGTTTTAAATTCGGATACATTGCTGCAAATGGCGCCATAGCTGAGGCTGTTAGAGATGAAAAGAAGGTTCACATAATAGACTTTGACATCAGCCAAGGAACTCAGTACATAACTCTAATACAAACACTTGCATCAATGCCAGGTAGACCACATCATGTGAGATTAACTGGGGTGGATGATCCTGAGACTGTGCAGCGCTCCATTGGTGGCATGAGCATCATAGGACAAAGGCTTGAAAAGCTGGCAGAGGAACTTGGATTGCCATTTGAGTTTCAAGCAGTGGCTTCAAAGACCTCAATTGTCTCACCATCAATGCTCAACTGTCGTCCGGGTGAAGCACTTGTGGTGAACTTTGCATTCCAGCTTCATCACATTCGTGATGAAACTGTATCCACAGTGAACGAGAGAGACCAACTTCTTCGCATGGTTAAGTGCTTGAATCCAAAACTTGTGACAATTGTGGAGCAGGACATGAACACCAACACCTCCCCTTTTCTCCAAAGATTTGTTGAAGCATACAATTACTACTCTGCTGTGTTTGACACACTTGATGCAACTCTACCAAGGGAGAGCCAGGACAGGATGAATGTTGAAAGGCAATGCTTGGCAAAGGACATTGTCAACATTGTGGCTTGTGAGGGGGAGGATCGAATAGAACGGTATGAAGTCGCCGGAAAGTGGAGGGCAAGGTTGACAATGGCTGGCTTCACTCCATCCCCAATGAGCACAAATGTGAGAGAAGCAATTAGGAAACTGATTATTAAGCAGTACTGTGACAGGTTCAAGATAAAGGAGGAAATGGGAGCACTTCATTTTGGGTGGGAAGACAAAAACTTAATTGTTGCTTCAGCATGGAAGTGACCCACATAAATTCTTTATTGCATGAGACTCATTGTAGTGTTGATGTATTATTTGCTTGTTTAGTCTGTATCTATATGTTTATGCTTGGTTCAAACTCTGATGTATACTACTAACGTGCAGCTTATGCTGATACAAACTTTGGATGAAGGTAAATGGGGATTTCACACATGAAACAATTATCAATGCTCAGGCTTCTATTCAAATAATTTCTAGTTAGATATCCGGTTAAAGCTAGTCTTTGTTCATGGTAATTAATTGATTTTAACAAAGTTCATACCAAATTCTGCTTTTATTCAGTTTTCCTAAAGTTTTTTCTGTCATATTCCTGCTACTCCCACGCAAAACTTTGAGTAACTATAAAGATAGGAAGAATGATATTTTATCGAAAGTCACTAGTTAGTTTATTAGTGTAATTTGATCAGTTATAATTTGCTGCAGATTGTTTAAATAATTATTTAAATATTTAAAAATACTATTTTTATGATTTTTTTACTTTTATTATTCAATTACTAAACTGAATTATGTATTTTATTATTATAATAAGTTTGAATGTTCAAGTTTTTTGATAATATTGATTATTCCTAAAATTTCAAGTTTATGACATTTTTTATTCAATAAAACATTATTAATCAAGTAATTAAGTAAACTACCTATTCAAATGTTTAATTTATTAATCACTGATAATTAAATGAATAATTTTAAGCAGAAGCAGAATTTGGGGCACTTTCATATTTTGACCTTATTTTTAAGTCATATACAGTCCTAACTTTATTTAAGTTCCCAGCCTTTCTAAGTTGACAAAATTAATCGAAAGCTTATGCATATTGGACTTGTGGGTTAGCTTCCTTTTTTCAAGCAAATGTTAATCAGCCAGGATCACGTTGGATTTAGGACTATTTCTTCATCCACCTTTTTCTCCAACCTCCATAAATTTTCGTATTTAAAAAAATGTTCTTATGTAATATTTTGGATTACGTAATCTGTAAGTCATTTTTTAAATTTATAATTAGTTTTTGGATTATATAATCCAGAAGTCTTTTATCATATGTATAATTAGTTTCTGGATTACATAATCTGAAAATTTTTTCTAGCTTCTGAATTATGTAATCCAAAAACTTTTTTTCAAATGTGTCCGGATTACATAATCCAGAAGCTACTATCAAATCCAGACTTTTGGATTATATAATCCGGAATATGATATAATTCAAAGTATGGAGGTGACACAAAAAGAATAAAAATATATTTTCATATTTTGTAGGGGTGCCAGAAGAACATATGGAGGTGCAGGAAGAAACAATCTGGATTTAGATTAGTAAGTTAAGTTTTCATGGACATGTGGATAGCATATATTGAGCCCTAATAAATGCTCTGATTGTTCCCATATCATTAAGTGAGCCCTAATAAATGCTCTGATTGTTCCCATATTATCAATTGGTTATGGAAATTATTTTTATTTCACAATTTTTCAAATAACTTATAACTTTTAAGAGAAAACAATAAATTAAACATGGTTAGAATGACTTCAAATATAATCTCAAAGTCAATTATGAGTTTTTATTATTAACGAGCAAGGAACACGTTACTTAAGAAATCAACACATAACATTTAAGTCTAAGAAATCAAGATACTATATTTAATCCAGAACTTTAAGATAATATATTTGTGTGTCTTTTAAGACCTTTTAGCACCTTCTATTTTCCCAATTGAGTTACAAGTCACTCAATGGTGTTTTCCTCTCAATCTTGCACACTAGGGTTGTGCCTCAAGCCTCCTAAATAACCTAATTTGCTTGGGTGCTAATGGGCTCGTTTGGCGAGTAAAACATAAAAACGCCCAATGTTACTGGCGCTATCTCACTCAAGCGAGATTCTACTCACTTGAACAAGATCCACTAGTGGCATCTTATCATTTTACGAATTTGGGCAGCTTTGGTGAGTGTTGATGCATTCCAACTTTCTCTTTTTAACTTTGTATATTTTCCTTTTTCTCAATTGTCTCCATTCTTCCCCAGAATCCTAAAATTAACACAAATTTAAGAATAATAAATCGTTCTTATTCAAATTAAAATCATAAAATTTGTAAAAATGTATAAATTCATAAATTAGGGGTTATTTTATACTTATTTTAGCAATTAATACTCATAAGTACTTATATTTTAATATGAAATATTATTGAAATTTGGCACTTATCAGAAAGTTACTGACATCAATAAATATACATTTTATAAATTAATTTTAATTAATATAAGACTTAATTGTTGCTAATATTGTTTCAACTTGTAAGACTCACAAATCTGCAAGTCATTTTTCCTTGTTGATCTTTTGTTGTTCTTTTGTGTTCATTGCATAAGAAAAAAACTATCACCTTAGCAATTAGGAATACATTAGACATATAAGTTTTCTTATTATTGCATTTCATTTGTTATATAGTTAAATATTAACAAATTTAATGATTACTAACATGTAATGTTCACATCAATTGAAGAGCCAAAAGTGGTATTAAGTAATGAGGCACATATATACTATATATATATACACAAATATTAGTGCCCCATTGAGGAGGTAATATATGTTAGGAAAAAATAATAACTTCATTAAATCAAGATTAGTGTTGGATTGACTTTCAAATCTTTTTCACAAAAGTCTCCTTTCTTGAAATTCTTTTAAAACTTCTTTAACATAGAAAATCTGAATGCAATTATAAGTGAAAGCAAGATTGTCACAAGAAATGGTTGAGGCACAAATACAAAGACAAAGGCAAAGAAAGATTCAATATTATCCTACATCCAGTCTTAATAATTCAACTAAAGAATTGTTGGTTTCACTAACTTTTAAAGTTAATACAAAAAGAATTAACTTCTAAACAACTTCAATGGGATATACACTACAATATGATATCATCCTCTATTAACTCTTGAACAAAAAGAATGTATAACATCAACTCTTGACACACCTCAAGAGGATCTCAACCTTTATCAACTCTTTATCACCCAAGAGGATATATGTCTTATCAACTCTTGTTTACAACAAAAAACATTGATACCAAGAGGATATTAGCCCTAACAACTCTTACAATCCAATAGGATATATACCAATGTTAATCGATTAAATAACTAAAACAAGTTTTCACAACTCTCTAATTTAATTGATTAAAAACGTATAATCAATTATTTTATTCTTAACCTCTTCAAGAAAAGATTAATCGACTAAACAAGAATGTAATCAATTATAAGCTTTATAAAACTTTAAAAAAAATCATATTTCAAAAATATTTTAATTCATTTTGAAAGTGGTTGTGTGCTTTTAATGTACACATTGTGTGAAAGACTCAAACAACTTTACAATAAAAGTCAAGACACTCTGAGCACATCTTCAACATCTTAATGTTCAATCTTCAACTTCAAAACAACATCAATGTTTGAGCATCTTTAAGTCCTCAAATCTAACAATATACACTTAACTTGAATACCTTAAATATATAAATGTTTATTTCATCTTTTATTAATCAAATAAATATTTGATTTGTATAAATTGAATGACATATCCCATTGAAGGATGAAGTGCTACAATAGATTCAGAAACAATAAACATAATGTTTCTAAGTGTTTGTTGTAAATCATCATGTTAGGATCAATAACTTTGTATAATTAATAATTATTATGTGGTTGAACAGACTAACTTTTAGTAAAATTTATAATTTTATCTACTACATCATTAAGATTATATTCCAAATATTTGTGTGAGAATTTTTTTTTATATATGTTGAGAAGTGATTAAGTTAAATATATATATTTTTCAAAATCTCATTTTTCTATATTGGTTGAAACTATAACGGTGATAGAAATGTTGCTTTTAACGTGGGTTAGAGTCTTAACCAACGTAAAAAAAGTAAGACAGAATGGTGTACATAACATCTTTTAAAGTTGTTCTATTACGAATATTTAAAAATGACATAGAAAATGAACTTTTTTTATAACAATTATTTAATTAACAGATTTTTTTTTTATATTAATTGTCTGTGGGTTATAGAATTCACATAGAAAATCTAGACTTTTTTTTATATTATGTGTATATATGTCGATAAAAGAATTACATAAAAAAATTCATTTTTATCATTACAAAAAATTCTTCCTACACTGGTGTCTAGTGTATAAATATTATATTTTATCTATTGATATATTTATACTACACTGGTGTCAATTGTATAAATATTATATTTTATCTATTGATATATTTATACACTTTGCTTATATAATACTTGTTGAAACAAATTAACGTATCAACTAATCCATGTTAGAGGCTCTAACAAATTATATAATACTTGTTTAAGATAAATCTAAACCTACCTCTAACAAAGATTAATAACATGAAAGAGGAAGAAAAAAAAAAGGCTCTACATAATTGAAAAGGTTAACCATGCAAAAGGTTACTCTAATCTATTAAAAAAAACATCTAAAAAACCTCAAAGTTTTATCTATTAAAAATGGCAAATTTACCTATAGCGTTGTCTACAATTTCCAGTGTAATATATAAAGGAGGCCTTTGAGGATTAGAAGGTAAGAAGTAAAAAAAAAAACATCAATGGTGAAAAGACAAAGTTAAAACCACTTTGATATTTGTTACTGAATCCTTCTAAGTAGAAAAGGTAAAGATGAATGAACAAGTCCTAGGTACTTTGTAACTTCTATGATCATTTGAAAAAGTTTTCAAAAGTTGAATTAAGTTTTCATTTCAACACTAACACACATTTATGGGTGTTTCTTCCTGCACCCCACATTTTTCTTCCTGCACCCCCACAGTCTTGTGCAAAGACAAAATTGCCCTTTAAAATTTTTGAAATTACAAAATTACCCTTGATGTAATAAAACCCTAAAAAGTTAAAATGATGGTCA
>Ga0123342_1002089_pt1 | contig 33519 bp, 16 predicted proteins | sample Turbeawhitnodule_FD_89960 | JGI IMG/M metagenome (GOLD analysis project Ga0123342, IMG submission 89960) | Root nodule microbial communities of legume samples collected from Mexico - Turtle bean Mexico white nodule | ecosystem: Host-associated > Plants > Roots > Nodule | place: Mexico: Nepantla... | reverse complement strand
GTCACAATTTGAACGTTTTTACTACTTATACTAAAATTAAACCTGTCTTAATTAGTCTTCCAAATGGCCAAACTGTTTATGCCACATATTCTGGTTTAGTACGTTTTTCTGATAAGTTTTATTGGTTTGATGTGTTGTATGTGCCTCATTAAACTTAATATCTGTTTCTAAACTCACACACCAACTTAAATGCACTTTAACTTTCACTTCAACCCACTGCATTATACAAGACAACCCAAGAGAGGATTGGTACAGTTAAAGCCATCGCTGGCTTGTACCTTGTCACTACCTTGCCTACTTCTAGTCGTTCTAAACCGCATTGTTTTGCACCTTTTATTAATTGTAATATCACAGACAAAACACTATGGTCTTATAGACTAGGACACCCTTTACATGAAAGTTTACATGTCTTAAACAAACAAAGACCAATAATTTAAAATAGAAAATTAAATATATTAACAAATATAATAGTTAAAAATATTTGTTTTAGAATATCAAGTGTCTAATGTAGGTTTACTAAATTGCTTTTTTTTACAGAAGCTTTAGTACGTTGTTAAATAGTTCGTATGGATACTTTATCTATTTGACAAAATTTGTTTATTATTTTTCAACATATTTATATAACAAAAAAAAAGTGTGTTACACCTCTAAACTATATACCACGGCTCGTAACAGTGTTCTGTAGTCTAAAATCGTAATTAAAAAACCGAAAGGTGAAACGGACGTAAAAGTAAAGTATGATCCTTATGTATATATAAGTATAAGAAATTATAGGAAAGGTACAAAAACCATCATGTCCAAAAAGTGACACATGAAAAGTAAAAGTATATTAAACATGAAATAAAAGTATATATTATATATCTTATGAATAGGTTAGGTCGAGTGACCAAAGTATAGAGTCAGATAGGTCCTAATTAACCTAACAGATATATTTTATTTGAAATCATTATAAATATTTTTATTTTATTTGAAGAACATCAACAATCTTATACAAAACAATGTTGGGTGACGGTCGAATTTTTAAACATTAAAGCAAAAATTACTCTTACTCTTTTTTTTTCTTCTGACTTTTACCTTTTGCCAACAATATTACTGTGAAATCTTGAATTACTAGTGTTTTTTAATAAATAAATATTTTCTTAAATATACTATTTTTATCTACATCCACATTCTCTTGAAGACGCACACGTGAATCATTTCCTAGATGAAAATTATAATGATTAATCCCAACTTTAAAATTAAAATAGAGAACTAATAAGATTAAAACATTCATTTGAAAGTTCACTTTTGCTATGGTAGTAAATCACTGTTACCATTATAATGGTTTAAAATTAGTTTTTTAATCTTAAGCATTTCTCATTTTCACTAGAAAGAGACACTCTCAAGTCTATAGGTTATATAAAAAAACATATTTTATAATAATTAATTGGTCAATTAAATAGTTGTCTATAATTTAATTAACAGTATATATATGTGTTTGATTGTGTGTAAAAACTGTCAAAACAATATTTTTATAATTTGTGTACAATAAATTATATATTTTTGAATAACTTCATTATTATTTAAGAAAATATTGAAAGATGAATGAGCATGTTAATTAGAGTGTGTTTGTTATTTATCTTTAGGTTTATTATAAAATATAACAAAGATAAATAAAAGAGTAAAAGGAAGAAAAAATAAATATGAAAATGAAATATTTATTCTATTATTTTCTGTATATATATCGGCAAGACACTCATTTTAGATTTAATTATTTATTTTTATAATAAAAAACAACTAAAAATTAAAAAAACGGTATCATTCTATAATTTTGTATTCATATCCTTATCTTTTAATATTTTGGCTAATAGACAATTTTAGTCTTCCAATGTATTTCATCTTCCAAAGTAGAGGTATTTGATTGTTTAATTTTTCAAAATCCGTAATTTAAATCCAGGCATCTAATATTTTCTTCTGTTTCTATAGTTGTAAATGAAAATGTTTCTTAAAATAGAGTTGTATTAAATTGTTTTAGTGGTATAATAATATTTGGTTGTGAACTGTTTGATTGGAGGAATAAAATTGATAAGAGATGAAGTCTGTAATATAGTGATGGAACAGTTACCGAAATCAGTCGCAGATTTCGTCAGCGATCTCAACCAATGCGCGAACGACACTCCCCTTGCTCCACCATCACGCCCTGTCATGCAGAGTGAGTGCTCAGGCTACTTTGGATTTTAGTTGTTGCGTGCACCACACTTACTCCCAACTATGATTCTCTTCTGTGATTCCATGCACACTTTTCTACGAACCACTTCCATGCTTCCAAACTTTTCGATGATCCATTCACACCAAAGACAACATGTGCATTGCAGCTTTATCATGCATTTCAATCCCATGAAGAATGAAACATTCACGTTCTAAAACTTTCTATCTAACAATGCCTGTGACGAGCTTCATGTTGTCAACACATGAAATCATCAATTCCAATTTTAAACCTTAGTAATCATGTTACGTACGTACCCAATGAAATTTCAGCAAATTTTATGGACTTTAATACGAGGAATCTCGTGACACGTTGGTAATTCAAAAGCCCTTCAATTTATTATTGTCTATTTGATTCCCTTCAAAAGCCCTTCAATCTGGTGTTACACTGTTGTGTTGAATTGAAAATTAGCTAGCTCTGATTTTTATAATACTCAAACATGCATGACCAAACTTGAATGTGTTTTTTTAATCTGTGATTTGTCTGCATTAACTTGTTAAATGATAAAATAAAATAAAGAGAAAGGTGGAGAAGGAGGAGAATCATGGGACCTTGTCCTTGTAAACTGTGACTGACTACTGTCTATTGTCCCTTTCTGGATTGGTTAGCTTCCATTTTCAAGAAATAATTTCACGACGTGTCGAGTACTCAAAACACACAAATGCCTCATGAAAATGACAGCCAAGGGGCTCCAAGATTACTTAATGGACATCCTTTGTCTTGTTCCTACGAAAAGGAATGGTGCTTGCTTATGTACGATATGCTTTATTTAATAATGACTCGCCTTAAATAAACCCATGCCCAAGAACATGCCCAATTCTGTTCTACAATAGTCGGCATTCCCTCCTTGATTTTAGTGACGGAAAATTTTAAGAAATAGAGAAAGAAAAAGTTATGTTTCACCATGTAACTAGGTGCTATACGTGTCTTGGTACATGCCACATATGCATACACATATATTTTGTACCCTTTGGAATTGTATTTGTTTATGAAGACTACACATGTGAAAGTTAGAGTAGCTAAGTAGGTTGTCAGTGAAGTATGACTTTGAAGTGGCACTTTTTCTACATGAATGAACGGAATAATTGAAGATCAAAGATGGAGAGAAATCTGCCTTTTAGCTAAGATCAAGTAAATGTCATGGAAAAGAGACAACTAAAAGTTGAATCAAAAGCAGATTTAGCTTCTCTACTCGTTGTCATTGTGATTCTCTCTGTTTTTTCTGCCAACATTGATGAATCACTATTTTTATGAAAAAAATGTGAGTCACACTAACATTTGCTGGGATAAGAAAAGCTTATCCAAATGACCTACGTCAAGACAAGGTTGCGACGGATAACGACGGAGTAAAATGAGTATAATTTATGCATTTTCCCTGACCACTCATCCCCAAGAACTTGCCGACTAGCAACTACTCTGTCTTTCAGATGTCACCACCAAACAACCACAACACTGCTTTTACACGCACTATTCCCTTTAGTCAACATGTTTTCCATTTTTAAAAACAATTTTTTTTTTTATTTCAAATACAATTTAATGCAATAGCCTAGTTGGGTCTATCCTTTTTCTCTTGGTGAATGATGATCTCTGCCTACACGGAGAAAAAAAAATTAGCAGCTTCTTAAAACATTTATGGTGAATCATAACAATCTGGCACTATACCATCTCTAATTAATAATATAAAAAAATGTTATTTTTGTTATTTTATATAAAATTTGAAATTTTAAACTAGAACAAAATTATCAATGTGTAATTTTTTTTTATAAAAATAAACAATGAAGATGTATCTCCAGTTCTAATCATTATATTACAAACTGATTTTACTAGATTCGGTTAAACTGTTAAAATAGTATGAAAGTTGATTATAGTGAAATTTCTTGAAGATATTATATTCGGAATAAAAACTTAATGGCATTATCCATTTCTTGTTGAAAAAATATGAACTTAATAATATTAAGCAGATAAGTATATTGCTGATTAAAAAAAAAGGCAGATAAGTATTGTTTAACTTTTTAACACTCTCCATTATTGACTTGCATAATATTGGAAATACAAGCTGTAATTACGAGTTTTCCTATAATGTGTTATGATAATACGGTCCAACAGAACAGGGGGAAATCGATTTCCTATAATTAAACCATGCCAAAAAAAAAGTTAGGAATCTTCATCTCAAAATTGGAATAAAACAAAGAATGTCACTTCAAAATTGGAATAATATTTTTTTTATTAGAAAAATGTATGTCATTTGGCATTGTGGCGCCACCTTCTTCAATTTTCTTATCAAAGTGCAAATGATTTTTTTTATTAATAAAGGTAGTTAAACTTCAAGAAATGCGAACATTAAAGTTGAAATGTTGGCATTGATAAGGACACCAAGTGTTGATACTATCCTTAATTTGAGTGGGAAATAGTAACACATTTTTTTAAACATTTCGTATTTTTATTCTGAAAAACTATTCGGTATAATTGGTGTTGACGTAATCCATCTCATTCCATAATTTCTTAGTTTTACTTCTATAAGATAATATTATAAGAAAACATTTTAACATTCATAATAAAAGAATAAATGTATAAATAAAAAAAAAACAAGAATGCATGGACAAATAAAAACTAAGAAAATAATTTTATTGCATTGTATTTTATGGTACACAAGATAATAATTTTTTACTTGGATACAAGATGGAAAGAGCAAAACTAAAACACAAACAGAAACAGAAGAATAGAAAAACAACATCATATAAAACATCAAATGCAACCGTAGAATCGCTTAATAATGATTATAAATTAAAGAAATTGTTTTAAGTTGTTAGAGCTCTCCTTAAGTTGGGAGTAGACGTTGAGCATTCCAAGCTTGGAACATAACATATGGAAGGTGGATTATGGCAAGTTTTCTTAACATATTTGATCGTTGTAAAGTGAAGTATATAGGGAGGAGTTTAATTAATCTTTGATGAAATTTTTTTCAAATAATGTGACAATTAATTTCAATGTGTTTGATGCATTCATGAAAGGCGATTGGAAGTAATTTGTATGGCTAATTATAGAAAAGAGCAAGTTGAATATGAGGAACATGATGATCTTTTAAGATAGGTGAGTCATTGCAATTGGCATGTTGTTGATGCAAGAGCTCTATACTCTAGTTGTGAATAGTTTTTAGAAATGGTTGGTTGTTTCTTTGAATCTCAGGAGATAGGATAATAACCAAGGTAGATAATATAATCAATGATAAAACTTCGAGAGTCGGGACATTCAACCCAATTAGAATTGTTTTTACAATTTATCTGAGACCGAATATCCCATATCAAGTCCCTTTTGTCTTCTCTCTCTTCAGTTCTTCAATTGTCCTTTCAGGTATGTCCGTGAGGGTGGGGTACCTGCAGAGACACTTCAACGCTCAAGTCAGCTGAAGTGTATCTGATTATCTAGTTCAGAGTTGAAACACTCATTACCTTTTACCATGGGGTGCCCTCTTATTTATACTTTTTCTATTGGGCTTTGTGTTGTGTAAAAATTAGTGTAGGCCAAATGATCTCTTAGTCATGCTTTATCTCTTTTAATCAAGCTTAATCTATTTAATATGTGAATGAATGTGATACTTGATTTGGCCGAAAGGTTGTGCTACCGCATAAGGTGATTGACCTTTTGGCTTCTCCGTTCTTGGCAGAACAAGAATCATGATGACTTTCTATGGCAAGTGCACCGCCGTGTCAGAAGAAATAATTTGTCCCTAAGGACGAATATTGATCCCACAAGGAACAATGAATTATCAAGTACAATAATCGCTAAATATAAAACAGAACAATTAAAAGTGTGTTGAGAATGGTTGTGTTGGCGATGATCAATAAAAAAATAGACAAAGAACTGGTTGCTTCAAGTTAGAAAAATAGGGATTAGGTTTCATCTATCTCACTCTTATGTATTTTGATTAGCATGTTAACATTATGTTCTTTTATTGAAATTGATGTTCGTATAAAATTCTTAAGAATGTTCCCTAAATATCGATCCCTCGCATAATTATAAGAACAACTTAGAATCAAGCTCATACGTTAATAGCAATTAACATTTCAAGTTTATTCCTAGTACTCAAATATGTTAAGTATTGTTGTTTAAGTCAGAACCTTAAAAATATTTCCCAGTCAAATTTAAGATCCTCAAACATGTCACAAATATTTAAAAGCAAAACAACAATATCAATATTCAATCAAGAACATAATATTATATCATAATTAAATATCACATCAATACATAAGGGTTTGAATAAATTACTTTCAATCCCAAAGGGTAGAATTAGCCACGCATTCTAACACCTTCCATTCTCCCAATTGGTTACAATTCACTCAATGGTGGTTTCCTCTCAATCTGACACACTAGGATTGTGCCTATAGCCCCCTATTTAACTTAATTTGCTAGGGTTAGGTGACTTCTTGCGTTGCACTTTGGGCTTGTTTATAAAATTATAAAATTAGCCCAATTAATCTAACGCATTCTCGTTGCTGAGTTTGACCTTTTTTTTCTATAGTTTGTGCGCTCTGAGCCTTCTAGCTTTCTCCTTTTAACATATATCATTTTTCTTTAGTCCAAATTCCATTCTTTCCTAAAAACCTGCAATTAATACCAAATTTGGGAATAAAATGCTAAAGATCATAAAAAATACAAAAAAATAATATAAATTCATAAATTAGGGATTATTTTATATGTAAATTAGCAATTAATACTCATAAGTGTCTATATTTTAATATGAAATGTTACGGAAATTAGACATGTGTCAAAAATCACTGAAGGAGATAGTTGTTGTTTTGCTGTCAAATTAAGATGATTCCAGCGTAGACCTTTTTAACGCTAGAAAGATGATAGTATAATTGTGGTCAGATGACCCCAAGTCGTCTCCCAACGAATCCAATAGTAAAATTAGTAAACCAGTGTTTGGAATCTATTTGTAAACAATAAAAGTTAGCAATAACAATAAAGATTAAAAAGGGTTAAGATTGTTGTGCAGAAAATATAAAAAAATATTAAAACAACAAATAAAAAGCGGTTGATCCCCAAGTTCTTTCACCATTGAATTCTTCACATGTTCTTTAAAGACTAGTCCTTTCTCAATCCTCCAATAGAGCTAAACCAGAATGAACATGCACCAATCGTATTCAACTGAAGCTCACCAGCAAAGCATGTGGCCACTAGTATAATCAATACCACTTTGTTCCATGGGTATACTCTATGGGAATGCTTATCTCCCCTCTCTTGAATCATGCGCCCAAGAAATTAATTAGAACAATACAAACTAACTAAGAAACCAAAGTTTAAGATAAGGAAGACTCTCAATCATGCGCTCAAGTACAACCTCTCACAAAAACTAGTTTTCCAGGAGATTAGAATATTAAAATAAATGCTATAGAGAATTAAAAAACAAAACTTCTATGGACCAAAACCTCAAAACTCAATGGGAAATTACAAAGGAATCAACCAAAAAGTTTTAACCTTCCATGTGGAGGAAAAACAAAAGAACTACAAAGAAGAAAAGAAACTAAGAAAATCCTATGAAATTCCCCTCCTTCTCCTTGATGCTTATGTCCTTTTATAGGTTTTTCTGCTCCAAGGATCTTGGGAAAATATTGTAGTTTAGATTTTGTTAACCGTTCCCAACTTTCCATAATTCTTTATTTTGCAGAAGATTTGCTTCCAATTTTGTTTCTGAGATATTGTAGTTTTTATTTCCTTCTTCTCCTTAGATTTTGTTTTCTATTTTGATTCAAAGAAGCAAATTGGACTTTTGCATATTTGATCCATTCACAAAGGTAGACACTTCCTTCAAACCATTTACTCTAAAAACACAAAATTAACAAAAATAATAATTAAGGCTCAAATAAACCAAATTATATGAATATTAATTAAAACAATGGATTTATTTCTTATTATAGTCCAATAATCTATGATTAAAGTTTTTGAGTGTGAATAAATATATGCTCATCAGAAGGCATTGAATTGAACATCACTGTTTGCAACAAGAAAAAGACATTTCCAAGTGTTTGTTCAAGATATTGTAAGATTTAAAGAGAAACTTAGTGGTGTGTTGTGATGGGAGCAACAAAAAACTCGCTTAGATGATGGATGCCAAGAGTAATATGAGGATGCGTATTTGTAAGATAAGTGAGTCTTCCAATATGTCTTCGGTAAGAAGAGGAATCGGTAAGAGGTTCGCTAGTTGTGGAAGAAATGCAAATGGGAAAGTTCATGAGTGTTAAAATAGGTGTGAAAGCAAACATGTCGGTGTCATTAAGAAGATCCAAGGTATATTTACGTTAACATAAATGGATTCCTTTATTGATCCTTGCAACCTCAAGATCGAGAAAGTATGTTAGATCTCTTAAATTATTTATTTTGAAGGTTTCATAAAACATTTTAGTAATGTTAGTTATTTGTGTTGTTACGAATAAGAATGTCATCTACATATGTTGTTGAGCTGAAATTAGTGATCTTTAAAAATACGGATATGTATAACCTAGTAAAAAAAAAACTAGAGAGTTTATTCACATTTGAAAATAATGATTTAACAATTTTTTAGTATAATATAATAATGGTAACATTTGAATTAACAAGTAATAGTTTGATAAATATTAAATGAGTAGTTGTATGGATAATATCAATTGTCATATATCACCACTCTATTCTGTTTTTGTTTGATGTTGTGAATTCATTAATGACTTCATTCATTTCAACAATATTTGTGGAAAATGAAAACAAGTGGAAAAGAAAAACTTATTATTATCTTAACCATTTCCCACTACAACTTTATATAGATTTGTCACTAAATTTGGCAAAATGTTGTGTGGAAGGTTTAAAAAGTTAAATGAAGGTGAAAAATTTTCAGGGATCTAGATTTATACGTTGTATTATTTGTGAGTAATATTCCATACAAAAAAAAATAAATTTGAAGTGAAAAAAAAAATCAATTTAGAATATTTCCAATGCGCACATACATAGTTGGATTCTAACTCCAAAGCCCTGTGAATGTGATTATGTAGGAAAAGGACATTTAAAGCAACAAATAAGAAAAAGTATTTGTTGTTGTTTCTAATGTCATGTCCTTTGCCAAATAATATGCTTTCGAAGTTGTTTACAAAAGTGATGAGAACGAATCGGTCTCTCAGCATAATTAATATAAACAAATAAGAGGCCATAAAATATTATTAGTCAATAACAGGTTTTAGATTATTTGTAAAGCATGTTAAGGTGTGATTGAGTCTTTTTCTGGATCCTATATGCGGGCCTATGACACCAAAGATTAAATCAGAAGTAAATAGGAGAGACATCAAATAAGCACGTTTAATTTTTAACTCTCACACACAAGGTGATTTGATGATTTGATTGTATTCGGACAAACTTGACCATCCGAGTAAGTATTCCCGTTATTGTTAAAAACGGAATGAATATAACACTAGAAGCTAGAAGAAGCCATTTTTGGGGGGAATCCTATAAGAAGAATGATTGCCTAAAATAAAGGTGGATAAGTTAAGAGTATGGACGCCCAATAAAATTTGATGAGTCATTTTAACATTCATAGGCAATTGCTTCCTGCACTCAATCAATTTTGACTCGCACCCAACAAAAATTTTAAAATCCCATTCTATCCTTTTTCACATATTTGCTTACGGATTTCAATATCCGGAAGTCATTTTTATACATTCTGGATTTTGAAATCCGGAAGGTTATTTTCATATATCATTTAAGCTTCTGGATGGTCATATCCGGAAGTGAGTTATGAGTTCTGGATTTTTGTATCCGGAATGGTGTACTGTAAATGGTGCTGAGGATTGAGATCCGGAACTCATTTATGTTTGCTTACGGATCTTAATATCCGGAAGGTTATTTATGCTGTCCAAATAAGCTTCCGGATAGTGAAATCCGGAAGTCACATACTAGTTCTGGATTTGTATATCCGGAACTTTGTAATTTGACTTACGGATATAAATATCTGAAAGGCAAAAATTTAAAATTATTAAGGGTAAAATGGACATTTCATGTGAGTGTGTTGGGTGCAGGTTTGAATTGATATGGTGCAGGAAGAATCAGCCTCATAATTTATGGACAAACAAACTATGTCACAATAGTGATACCGATACCAAGTACAAAGTTTATACACGACAACTTTAAAGGCAAATAAAATATGCTCTTTGGGATACAATACAGATTTTCATAAAGCTAACTTGTGTTTAACTAATTATTATCTATCATAATTGTTATTAGTTATTATGTTAAACAATTAATAATGTTTAGAAATTTTATCTTATTCATTCTCATAAGATTTATTTTGATGTTAGTTAACAAGAAGGGACACATCTATGGATTCTTCTTTTTTTAAGGCTAATAAGGCGAGTGGTTTGAGCAAAAATTCATATCTTCTATTTAGTTATAAAAACTTTTAACTTTAAGTTACTAAAACAATATATTTACATCAATTACCACCTCCATTCATTTATTCATTAAGATGTAAACAAAATACTTTATTGTAAAATTTATTCATACCTTAAATTTACTTAATAATATAATCTATGAATACTTGAGTATAAAATAATCTGTGGATTAGCTATTATGTGACTAATAAATATCTTAGAATTCTTCTATTTAGAGTTTTCTTCATGCACTGCAAACAAAAAAACTACTTATATAAGTTCTGATAACATTAAAATAAACTGTTTACCCGTATATGGAGCTTTTTCAACACTTGTCCATCTCGGAAATTCTTACTAAAATGACCTTTGAAAAGTAAAAATTGAGCGATGTGAAGTAGTCTCAAGTATATAAAAAAAACTACTTGGAACATTTCCCCCATAAAAGAGAATTTGTAATTTAAGATTTTTAATGATTTTTTATACTTTTTAAATGAGCCAGTACCATGCCTGGTTAATTTAGCAGATTTTTAAAAATCTAATTTAAGAATATGCTTATTTTGATTAATTTTATTTTTTCATTTTGTTGAAATACATATTTAAAGATAACTTTATCCAAATGCATTTTCATATTCACCGTTGCCTCTTCTCAACTAGACACTAGATACAGCTAGACTCTAAATCCTAATGCTATCAATAACCAAGAAAAATCTTATTCAAAAATTAAAAAAATAAGATTGAATTTAGAACGTTTCAGACGTGAGAAATTTACACTCGTTAACACTTATAATTGGGAAACAAAATAATGGAACTAGCTATTATCATAAACAGTTGCATGATTTACATTAACATTTATGACAAAAGGGTGAAGGAAGTGCTTAATTCTTACAAGGTTTCATGAACTTTTGAAAGCTGTTAAAGCTTCCTTTGTTGCCATTGAGATAACAGCGTCTGAAGCATTTGGCAGATAATAATACTTCCCTGCAGTATAAAGTTATTTTATGAATATAAACTTTTCTTCCTATTGCAGAAACTAAAATACATCGACTCAGTAGTAAAATTGTAGCACACAAACCTTGGGCAACTCTAGCAATCTCCTTGGCGAAACCCGTTGAGACAAACTTATTCTCAGTGTCGATCACAAGCAAAGACATTCCTGCCTTATATATCTTCCCAGCCACCTCAAGAATTTCATCCTTTATTCAAACAAAGTTAACAGTTAGTTCATAATTGGACAATTCATACATAGAGGTTTCAAAAGGTCACGGGAGTAAATGCTTACTGAAATAACAAATAATGTTTTGCCTTAAAATGAGAGATGAGGAAATCTCATGTTATGTTACAAAGCCTCCCCATGTTCATTGCAAAAATGGTGAAAATATATAATGAAAGTTCAGAGAACGATGTAAACTAACTTTATATTAGCAGAAAGAGCATTACTTGAACTTAATATAGTTGGCTTCTTCACTGCAATGGATAACATGTTCTAAATTTTTGCTGTCAGAAAATGGCTTCCATGTGCCATTGGGATTGGTCATGATGATACCCACATGCCTGATCCTTAATGAGGATGCAGGTTCATTCTAATGACCCCTCCCCTGCTACCTCTTCTTTCCTTGAGCCCAAATGCTTAAGCCTCATGGATCCAACTCCTCACCAACCCCACCATTGGCGAATCCAGAAAATTTCCTCAGTGGGACCAAACATAATTTATAACATTTTCGCAAATAAAATATCACAAGGTTTTACAAAGTGCATATTTCATGAAAAAAAATATAAAATAATTTAGTTTGAATATCATATTATTATGTTTGAGCTTTACCAATTGTAATATGAGGGCAAAATATAAATTTTAATGCGGACATACTTCTTTTTCATGTAAAAATATCATGTGGGGACAATACAAAGCATAATGTGCACCCGCCCATGCCCACCACACTCAAAAAATGATAAAACAGAATATGACAGTTAAGGTTTGTCATTTGAAAGTAAGTACGAGTCCAATTACAAAGCTTAATCATACCTTCAATTCTTGGGCTGAAGGTTTTGATGCATCAGCTGCAGCTTCAGGGTCAGTAGACCTTTTCAACGATATATTGGCTCTGCCATCAGTGATTGCAACAATCATTATACGTCCAACGTCACCACTTTTCTCCGCATTTAATCCAACCCTAACAGCCTAAATATTTTCATAAATAAGAATTAATAAACTTTAAAAAAAAACTTAGTTAAAACCAATTAAAATGTGATCCAAGAGTCAATTATATTTATGGACAAAGTCCTTCTGACACATGAAAGATGAAACAAGCATCAGGAGGAATTTTATATGAAATTATATAAAGAATTCTCTATAAGAAAATACTGCTCCACCAATGATCAAAACTGACATTATCCATCTCTCTTCTGCTTTAAGTCTATGGACAATGTCATTTTCATATCACTGGAAACCCCTTTTTGCTAAGAAATGTCAACAGTTGGAAATCATTTAAAACATTGAGAACAGTTTTCGAGTAATATATATCAAAGTTCATGGTTCTATAATTTTGACAGTGGTAAAACCTCTGTTCGTTCAAAACTTTGAATATAATAAAATTGATATGAAAAAATCTTCATACCGTTGTTAGACCATGAGCAAGTGGGGACCCTCCACCACATGGAAGCCTCTCAAGACGTTTCCTTGCCATTGCAATTGATCTAGAAGGTGGCAGGAGAACTTCAGCTGCATCTCCACGGAATGGAATTATAGACACCTATTTAACAAGAACAATAATTATTTGGAAAAAGATTATTTAGACGGCATCATAAAAATGAGTCGTGCTTTCTGTTTACTCCAGCATATTATCAATTAAAACTTTTGTATGTTTTAGACTGCATGTGATAAATGACCTCAGAAAATCAAATTTATTGTTCCATCTAACAGTGATTCTGGTTCAAGGATTTGCAATGGAACCAATATGCAAATCATGGTGGTATCTGTAACCACAGCTATGCACAGGTTAAACACTGAACAAGTACCACCGCATGCATTAGTTCTTTCATTAGGTGAGTATGCCTTTACTTTCAAACTACTAGTTCTGTCTTCAGTATGAGAATTCATTTGTTAAAACTACAGGGTGGATTGGTATATGTAATTTCTGAAAATAATATTGATTCCTTTATCATAAATAAATTCATAGATGCTAAAAATTTAAATGACCTAAGCACCTGATCCCTGCTTGTATAACTCTCAGCCAAAAGCTTCAGTGCTGCACCTTTTGCATTCTGCATCCTGTTCAATGCCATGCTTCCACTTGCATCAACCACAAATATCACCTGTGGCGATAATTAAGATTCTTTAAAAGAATATGCATAAAAGCTTACCACAAACAAGTTCAATATTTCTTTAATAACTGCTTTCATAGCAAACATCACAGCAGAGACCTTTGTGATTTAAATTATATTGTCAGACAAAAGCTTTTGATATCAAATCAATTCCTCTGGCTGAGTAAAGATACAAAAATAAAATTGACATTTATATCCTATGAGAAAAATCAGAATGCTTTAATTTCTAATAATCATATTGACGGTAAGAACTTTAATTAGCATGATTTTAGTTCCTGATAAAGGACTAAAACCACACCTTTTTTAGTAAATGTAGGGACTAGAAATGTATTAAATTTTTATAGGACTAAAACCAACATTTTGAAGAAACAAAAAACATATTTTTATCCTTCTTTATATTTAGATTTCAAATTAATTATTGTGAATAGAGGTCCTGAATGAGAAGACATGTACCAATGCTCCTGCTTTTCGTGCCATTCTCTTAGCCCTCATGTCAGTTTTCTCCACAAATACTTTTCTACTGCTTCCAGAGTCTTTTGCCCTTCGCAATTTTTGATAAGGTGCAGCAGCTCTAAGGGTTGCATCAACAGCTAACCTCTTTACAGGGCCCTGCAAGCAGTAACAGCATTTGTTGGGGGAAAAAGCATATACGAAACAATACCAATGGCAATTAAAGATTACTAGTTAATGAGTTTCACAACAGTTGAATTTGAATGCAATGATAAAAATGCAAGTGCATACACAGATGAAAACATTCCAGTGAACAGTGTTTATCAAAATACCAGAGAAACTTTCAACAGCATATTTGATGCTATCTATTTCAATTCTAGGACAAACAAATGGAGTTGGAAGTACCAACCTTCGGAAGCATTGGCTTGATGTATCGACCTCTATCCTCTGAAAATATAACATTTTTTGCCCTGCCAGCCTTCCCTCGGCGCCTCTGTGCTTGTTGGGCAAAGAAAAGTAGTTTTTCATCTACCAAGCCCCCTTCAGCATCAAAAATAAACTCTTTGGGTAATTGTTCTTGCTGCTGTTCATTCTCTTCATCCTTGTCATCCTGAATTTTACAAATACAAGAAGGTGGACGTTAAAACTTAATAGTATCAAGAACATTACTCTTGAATTTAGGTTGAACCTAATTGAACCCCATTAGCTAGCTCATAAAGTGAGAATTGTCGATTCACTAATAAGCTTTACTCCAGCTTGGTATATAGTTGATGTAAGATCTTAACACGCTCCCTCACATTCAGAATGGACATCTGGATCACAGAGACTGTGGGACTTAATTTTTTTGACATGGCACTAAGAAAGTTGTGGGGCTAGGATTGATAAAGGAAAGCCGGGCTAAGTACATTCTCTGTGCAGTTGAGGGTAACCCAATATCAAATCTATGATAGGTAATGCACCATCTTGATTCAGGTTGAGTTTAATTTAACCTCAAAAAGTTAACTCGTGAAGGGGAGATTGCCCAAGCCTTTATAAGCTCTACTTTGGCCACATCTTTAATCAATATGGGATCCATAATTTCGTTCATGAAATCTTATGCAAATAAGTCCATATACAAACATTCATTTTAAAGGAAAGGAAATCACAAGGTCTCCACTTGACTATAATATTCTCCAGTAAATGGACCAAAATCTATACTTTCAAAAAAGGGATTGTCTTAAAAAAATATTTAACTTAAACAAAGGTTTAACTCAACCTCTTGCTCTTCCTCTTCATTCTGTTCTTCGCCTGATTCTTGATTTTGTGGAGGAGGCGGAGGAGGAGGAGGCTGATTTTGTTGATCTGGTGGGCTTTCGGTAACAACTGACCGGGGCAGAATGACCAACTCCACCTGTATCGGAGAATGTATGATAAACAATTTATTGGATAGATTATTATTTTTAAAAAGTAAAAAATAATAGTTTCTGCTGATTATTTTACAAGATGTACCTAAGCCCAATTCATTACTAGTATAAATGCATATATAAAGAGAGTATGAAGATGATCAAGTTAGGATATAACGATCAGCTTTCATAAAACTTCTCTCTTACACACAGAGCATTAAAGCTAAGTTCTAAAGCTAGGATAAAATACTAACCTTCAGCATCTCCTTCAAAAATAATGAAAAACTACGGAAATTATGTCAGAAGATTGATTTATTTTCCTTAGTCCTTTTCGTGGGGAATTGCAGACCATATTGTTAGATCATTTTTTGAAATCACACAATCTGGGGAACAACCAATCTGTTCAGTCAACTTCATTGTCTAGTTTCACTCTTTATACCATTACACACTTAATACTCAAATCCCACTTCCCCTTGTTTTCAATACAAAAAAAAAATGAATTATCCCAACTACCAAGAAGGATGCTACCTGGTGTCAAAGACCTGTTAGAAATATCAGCCAAAGATGCTCTGATTCTTGTAGTTGATAATTTTAGAGTAGCATTAAGTTCTTTCAAAACTTCCTCATCATGGTTTCACTTCATAGGATCAAAAAATAAGCTTGACAACAGAAAGCCCAAGGTAAATAATATAAACAAATCCTCAGTGGGCTAACACTCCTGTGCCAAAGCATCAGCGTGTCATTTTAAAACATTAATCTTAGTGAAGTCAAACTATGCTCCTTTTGGAATTGTAAATCAAGGAAATTCTTTTGTAAACTTTTCTTATCATAGGGGCATGATTGTCCTCAACAATTAGCAGGAAATATCTAGCCACAAATCATATTTAATTGAAACAAATTAATAAATGAGTGAAATTTAATTTATGTGTTCTATAAATGTACGAAAAAAATTATGTCAAAGCAATAAGAAACCGTGGTAATTATGACTTTGAAAGTAGTTATGTTAACACTGTTAGTGCATGGACACTTTTTCTTAATAAACAAGTGGCTGCTTTTATATTTTAAGTGCAAAATTGAGGCTAGAAATTGACCCTAATTGATAAGGGGTATAGGTATCCTCACAAAAAGGAAAGGTGGTGGAGAAAACCCCATAATTCAAATTCAAATTCAAACTAACAACTTAATTGGTTCTGCTCCTAGAGAAGGCTATAAGAACTGTAAAGCCAATAGACCAAGGTGTAACTGATGTACCAAAATCTTGTATTCAATTTTCAAGGGAAGCTTACAGCTTTTTTTAGGTCATCCACATAAACTTTTTCACGTCCCTCCAGAGCAGCTAAGCACTTTGCAACACGGGCAGCAAATAGCTCAGCTCTATGTCCCTGTTGTTCATAACAAGTATTCAGAATATCAATCAACATGACAATGATTTCCAAACTGGCTTGATCTCCAAACTACGGCAATGAGTGATACACATAACAAATTAATTGTTCATTTTTTTTCTCTTGAATAGAGTATTTGTAGAATGGAACAGTGTCATGTCACAATGTTTTAAACATCTGTTTTAACTGTCCATGGTATCACCAATTCAAAATTTTGAAATTATACATTGACCTACTAGGTCTTTTATACAGCAGCCTAGTTCTTCCTCTCTCTTTCTCTTCCCTCTGGCAAGTATAATTTACGTGCCCAATGTTATCATGCATATATGACATTAAATATACTCATGAATTGATGCCAAAACAATAAAACAGTTTAAGGGAAGGGCGGACTTTATTATGGGATAATAAAGACTTGTTATTTAATAACCTCAACTCAGCAATCAGTATAGTGAAGGGGAACACAAAAAAAACACAGAATGTTTCTCTTAAAATGATATCCTTAATTGGCCCCGGGCATCATACAAAAAAAATTCTTATGCTCCCATAATTTAAACTGAATTGATCACCAAAAAACAGCCAGTAAAACCTTCAAAATTAATGAGATTATGAAAAAAATCATATGTTGCAAGCTACAATAGGAAGCATATAGAGAGAGAACTTTTATTATGAGTGAGTAGAGCGAATCACGGCTATTCAGTTAAATCATTAAAGATTAAAAGAGAAAGCCGTGTGACTTTTTTAAGAGCTCACGTGATCATTAACTTTTAGTCCTAACCAGTCATGTATGGTCGTATTGTACAGTCCAGATTAACTACTATCATTCTTTCATAATGTTTGTCCCATTCACTTGGATGATTTGAAGCTTCACAAAATAATTAATAATTTAATATTAATATAGCAAAACCTTGGAAGCATGTTTATAAATTAACAGAAGAATGAAGCAATCAGGAACTGATTTACATAATAGCACAGTAGAATCAACTGCTTCAGAATGGATGTAACCGAATATCTCTCATGTACACCAATGTACCATACAAAAAGGTTTTGTCCAAGCTTAGAAAGAATTGCAGAAAATTTACCTGGCAACCACCTCGTAAAGCTTCAATGACCAGGTATTTTAATTGTTCACTGCTAATAGTGACATCTTTTAGATACTCTCTGGCCAATATGATCTGCATTAGGAAAATATTAAGCAAAGTCAATTAAACAAAGAAAATAAATTATAATAGCAAAGGGAGTGGAGACTATACCAACATACATTATGAAATCAACAATGTAGTCATTGGGCGTACAATATCTCATGTGAGACTCAATTTATAACCATAGATTTTTTATGCATTCCCCATACGAGACGGGGATTTACTTACTTTGCTACCTCTTACTTAACATTAGGGTGTCTTTTGGAGCATAGAAGCCCTTTGTTTAGAATGTTGACTAGTGATGAATGGAAGAATTCTCATTTTGCAAATACAAGGGATGGAAGTTCAATTGAAGATGTGTTTTTGTATACAGAATGTTATGGGTGCATTTCCTAGAATGCAAGTACTTATAATGGTAGATTATTATGTGAAAGTGAAACCAGCTATTGGCTTCACGTACAAGGGAATGGATCGGATTAAAGAAAAGATACAAAAAGAGTTTAATGATGACAAGAAAATGTACTTTACTAATCTTCCAATTGAAATTTCATATTTAGATTTTACCTTTTGGAATGAACTGAAACTAGACACTAATTCAATTTATTTTTCTTTGTCTTGGACTTGGTATTTGATAATTTGGTAATTCGTTTAGGCAAATTAGACTTAAGTAATTAGGTATTTAAGTTGCTTTTTTTGTCACGTGAGTTATGATTTGGTTGACATGCTTTCTTTGTCATGGTTTATGATGAACTTAAGTTTTATCAAGTATTTTAAAGTGTGACGTTGTGACTGAATTTTTTTTAATTAATTACTCATAAGAGTATATATCTCATAATTATGGAGGAGTAGGATCTACAATTATATTACAATCCCACGATTTATGATTTTGTGAGTCCCTAATGATCCCAGCCATAATCTTGATTTTGACTTCCTTGCCCATAGGTAGTAGCTGTCTATCATAAGCCCCATTCATTTTATGCAAATCATGTAATGAATGTGAACCTATCTGTCATGTTTACAATCTTACAGGATAAGTTCCTTTTATACAAACAAAAAGAACCCAACAGAGTTTTGCTTCCTAGGTCAGTAGATTACAACCTCATGCACATGGACGTATGTGGATGGTAGGCATAACATAAAAATTGGATAGGCTCTAATATTGTACTAGAAATAGATCAGATCTAACTAAATCTCTAGCTCAAAAGGATGGAGAATTACACAAGCCTTATAAGAAGTATTGACCATATTACCCAACTAGGTAAGAAGATCCTGAAGTTTGCAGGAGTGAACATTCAGAGCATGAAATTTGTAAGGTTAGACATTTACAAGTGGTCCAACATCAAGACTTGATAAGCTAGCAAAATGAAGGAGAACTGTCCAAGCCTTATAAGGAGTACTATCGGGACATTAATAACCTACGTGAGACATCATAACAAATAATTTCTTTACTATTCATTTTCAAGTTAGTAGATCAAAATTAAAAAGGTGCATGTTAGGATGAATAAGAATGATTACAGGGGAAGAGAAATTGGATGGGTCAGTTTCTGCTAGAAGAAAACTAGGCTCAGTTCAAGTCATTGATAACTGAATTAACAGTTAGTTAGTTAGTTAGTTAGAGATACCAACTGAATTAAGAGAGGGAGAAATGACAACGAACAAATAGTAGGATGAATATAATAGATAGGTTTGGATTTGGAGTAGAGGTTGGGAGGAAAGAAAGGACTTGGATTTCCTGGGGTTGATAGAGATGCCTAATTGTAACTCCAGTTTTTCCATTTCTCTCTTAATTCTGCAATCAATCTAATTCAGATTCAAGGAGATTAATATTCAGACAAATTTCTAGTCTTTCTTATTTGTTCTTCACCTTTCTGATCAAGTTTTTATTATTTCCCTGGTAAACATACCTGGGTTTTTGCATTGTCGGTTTCCTCTTCAACCATCTCAAATACTTGGCGAGTGTTCTCCTGAAACTCTGTAGCAATTCCAACAGCTGCAACACGGTTTTCAAAACTCATTGGAAGATCTGCACTGCAGAAGGGCGCATAGTTAGAAATAAGAGAGGTGATCAAAATTTTGACAATTCATTCCATTGAATATGTATTGAGTCAGGGTTTTATTACCCACTTGGTCTTTTTTTTATTCATAAAAATTTAAAAAGCTTTTTAACGAGTCTTCTTTACCATGTCAGATGCCAGAAATAGAGAGAACCGGGGGGGAAAGATCATGGAGCAAAGCGGGGGCAGGAAACTGAGGCAGAAAACACTTAAAAGAATTTCATCATTTGAGGAGGGACTTCAGTGTGTACAGAGGGTAACAGATACAGATGACGGTTTCATGACATTTTCAATCAAACTCTAAAAGTTGTTTATTTGGTATTTAACTAGGTTAAAAAATTCCCTACTTCATTAAATGTTTTATCCAAGTCTCCCTATCCCCATAGTCAACATCCTTTGAGAACCCCGTGGAAACCTAAAAAAGTTTATTACAGCAGTACCTTAAATTAACCGCAATGCGATCTAGCAAATGTTCACGAACAGCACCCTCGTCTGGGTTATAGGTGGCAATTAGAAGGGGCCTGCAAGGGTGCTTGAAGCTGATCCCCTCTCTTTCAACAGTATTTACTCCTTCAGTCAATACATTAAGGAGCAAATTACTGATACTCTCATCCAAAAGATTAATTTCATCAACATACAAAACACCTCTATGAGCTTCTGCAAGTAAGCCCGGCTGGAAAACAGTTGTGCCTGTTTTCACGGATTCCTCAACATCAACCGATCCAATCAGTCTGTCCTCCGTTACTCCAAGAGGAATCTAATGTATAAATGAACATGTGATTTTTTTCAATAGAAAAATAATTTCTGCAGGGACAGTAAAAAGAAAATGAACCTTGGGTGGCTGAACAAAATAAAATATATGCAAAGCTTACTTGGTGAACAGTACCTGAACAAAGGGAGACTTGACAATACGAGTTTTAATACTTCCAGCAGAATCGTATTCCAGGCATTCTGTAAGACCGTCTTCCCACCTGCAAACATTGAACCTCTCCATTTAAATTAAAAATAATGAAACAAAGGAAAGACAAGATCAAAGATATTTTTTATGTCAAAGACTCAAGGATAAAAGCAAAAAAGAGGACCAGCGAAATTGCTTCATCCTGACCAGAAAGATGTTATGTCAATCAGGGTTACCAAGATCGATTTAATAACTCTTCACCACAAAAGAGAGCAAAGCAATGTTTCATGTGGATTTACTATAGGGTGAATTGGCATATCTAAAAGATGACGCGCAAATTTAGCAAGTCGATATACAATAAGAAAAATAACAGCGTTACAACATTATCAATTTTGAATGACCAAATCATGTTCCACTAAAACAGTACAAACAAAATCACGCCACAAGATTACAGTGGTGATGTGCCCCTCCTTTAAGATCATATCTACTTACATGACATAAAAAACAATGTCACCTATTCATATTGGTTTTGTCTTGGTGCGTTAGAATAGTCAAGTTTTTTTAATTCTCAAAGCTTGTAAACTTTTTCTTACAAGTGGAAGAAACAAGTGACCTTACTCTTCTGGGCAAGATGGATCTGCATTGGCTATGGAACCCACTACTACTTCAATAGGAGGCAGTACTGCATGCAATCCACGTGCCATTACAGTTTTCGCAGTTCCCCGCTTTCCTGATATGGCAATTCCTCCAATCCCAGGGTCAGTTGCCCCAAGTAGAAGAGCAGTTTTTATAGCATCCTGAAGAACAACTGGAACTAGTAAGACTCATCCTTCAATACAAGACCAAAATTGATTTGCATTTGCATATTTAGTCATTAACTATTAAATTGTGTTGTAAATAGAGCTACCTATCCACCAATTTTCTCTCCTCTTCAATCATTTCTTGAAATAAAAAACAAAATTCCACGAACTGCCTGTGCAACAAACTACCTATAATCCATTTTCAATATCCCGCGCACTCACGTTAAATTTTCCTCTACGTAAAACATTATATTATACCTTTTCACACGCTTTCGTAACAAATTAATCTTCACAAGGAACATATGTAAATCAGATTACATTTAGAATACAATGTCACATTGAATAAGCTCAGGAAAACATATCTAACTACTATTTCCAACGAGAAAGGAACACTGCACGCAAAATATTTGAATGAAAGAAGCAGAGATTAGAAATTACTTGGCCTACAACAGCAGCGAGGGGGAAATATTGTCTCCCGTAATTTGTGTTGTTCTTCTCAGAGGTAACCGGAGCTCCATTTTCAGATTCAGCGCGAATAATTGGAAGACGTTTTCGAATGCGTTTGGTTCGATAGGAAGTGCAGAGAGAGTGAGAGGTTTTGGATCGGAATGCAGCAAAGAGAGAGTGAGATTGAAGATTAGGAAGATTAGCGACGGTTGAAGCTGTGTATGCCAGAGCGAAACCCATTTCAGAGACTCTCCCTCATCAAATCACTTCCAACTTTCTTATTCAATCTTATCCCTTCCTCTTCTTCTGCTTTCTCTATCATTATTTTTATTGTAATAACAATTAGCCTAAACTCATGCTCTTCTTGTGTATCTACATTTTTATTAAAATAATATAATTTTAAAAATATATAAAATAAATATATTTACAGAAAAATCATTAAATAAAAATTAATTGTAGAGAAAAAATAATTAGTTACTATTTAACTAAAATAAAGATTATTTTATAAATTAAAAAATTATTAATATTTAAAGTAGTTTTTATTAATAATAAATATTTATAAAATGGTTTCTAAATTTTTATCTAAATTAACTATTAATATTTTAATTTTTAAATTAGTCTATATAAGACGAATAGAAACTAATTTAAAATATAAAATAACAAGTAATTAAAATATTGATAGTTAATGATTAAATACTAATTTAAAAATTATTTTATAAATTTTTATTAATAATAGAAATCACTTTAAATACTAATAATTTTTTAGTTTCTAGTATCCAATTTAGTAACTATAATGACTAAATATCTTTGGTCTAATTATTATTTAGTCAGTAGTAATATTTTTAAGAAAAAAAAGTTATGCAGGTACTGTGAAGTATAAATGGAAATTATTTGAATTTAGTAAAAAGTAAAATAATTATATTAAAAATGACACTAAAAAAAATATAATATAAGGTAAAAATAAAAAGCAATTATCAAAAATAAAATTGTAATAAAGTAGGTAAAAAATATCATAAAAAAATAATTTTTATCCGTGGTTACCATTATACAATAAAGACTCTTCATTCAATCTTTTATCACCACATTGTATTATACATAATTTATTTTACAAAATTAAAAAATCAATTAACAAAAATAAGTTAGTTAGAAAGGTTAAAAGAGTTTATATGTATACACACACTTATCAAGAATGGGGCTCACGTGTCTTTGGAGATTTTGTCTCTTTCCCTATGAAACAGTCAGAAATGGTTTGGCACGTGAGTACAAATGAAAATGAAACTTCTTCTATTAGGTTTCAGTTCTACTAATAAAACTTACTCAATGTGGATATCAAAATATTAGTTAAATAGTAATTATGAACCCGAAGAAAAATTAATAATGATTAGAACATTTTAGGAAATAAGTATAAAATTATAGTTTTTAATTGAAAGTTAAGATTGAGGTTATATAAAGTAGCATCTATTTGGGTATATTTAACAAAACTATTAATATAAGACAAAATACATTATAAATTATTATATAGATAGTTTGATTGATTTTAATAAATTTTTAAATATTTTAATAAACAAATAAAGTCACTTTTTTATATGAAATTTACCTTCTTTATTTTGATTCTTTGTGTAAACAAAAAAATGAAATGGATAAAAATCATAACTCCTAAAAGGGGAGTAGAAAAAAAAAATCAAGAGAAAAAAAGGTATCATTGTTTATAGATAACTCAGGTTTGATATCTTCACTTTCTTAGGAAGATATATCTGTTAATTCCTATAAATGCTTTCACATATTGATGTGGTTAAAGTGTAAATTGATTTATGACCATACTAAGTAAGTAATATATGAAAGTTTTGGGTCATCTTATAGATAAATTATAGGCTTTCAATATTTGTTTTTGATGTGTAAGTTAAAAAGTAAAAAAAACAAAAGTATTTTAATACGTAACGCAGATGAGTATGGATAAGATTCTTGATAAATTCACAATTATATAAAGACAAAAAAAATCTTTTAAATGTTTTTCACTTTCACAACATGATCATTTATGTTGTATTGTAAATTTTATTTTATAAATCAGTTTTATGAAGTTGAATTAGATTTAAAATTCACTTTTTAATATGGTATCAAAATCAACTTTACTCACTTTATAAGTCGATTTGATGGAGTTGGATTAAACTTAAATTTCCCTTCTTAATAAGATATCAAAATCATTTAAAGTCTCTGAATTTTTTTTTATATAACTATTTTATTCCTTCTACTACTTTTACAACATGTTGTCTCTAAGTTCATGATCTTTATATATTGTCTCCAATAAACTTCCATTTTAATATATTTATTTATTTTGTCACCAATAATGATTGAGCTTAACCAATTAATTTCTATAAAATATTTTTATTACATATAATTCCTATTCATTGAAGTGTGAGTAATGAAATCTAATGAATCATGAAAATCTACCAATCTCTGCAGCAATGATATATTGATGGTAGGAACGAAAATTAAAATAACTATATTTCTAAATCTTAACAAAGAAAAGAAAATCAAACATAAAATATTACAAAGATGGGAACATGCCTGATTGAAACATGATGTTATTAATTATGAGAGTGAAACATTTCCGTATTTTTTCATGTTTTAAATTAAACATGACTTATTTAAGACTTTATAAATTAATCTTAAAATCCTAACATATAAAAGTTTGAGTTAAAGATGATATATAAGTTCATATACTTAATTATAATTTTCTATTTTAAAACCCCAGCAAGTAGTTCATAAAGTTATTTAAAGCTTTCACAGTGAAACCATTGAGAGAATTTGAAGATGATGGTATGAGATGATTTAAAATATTTTTCAGAGTAAACCTCCCAATGCCTCAAAAAATGGCAAACATGAGGGCCATCTTTCTCTTTTTCCCTGTCTTGTTCTTTTTTCTGTTTCAGTGAACGGTTACCATCTGATCACATAATGCAGAAATTGTCGAAAGAGACTCTTGTGTCTGGAGCTATGGGATTTGCTAAATGGGGGAATGAGAATCAACTAAAGTCTGAAATTTGAAAAATCAAAACTTATGCTAAACATGCAAATTGAAAAGGGAAAAAAACTTGAACAAAAATTTGTTCTAAAAATGAACTGATATTAGGTCTTACACAACAGATGCAGAGAGGTTACAGTATAGGGATTAGTGAAGAACAAGATGAGCATAGCACTAACAATGGAATTGATGTGAGAATAAAGAACATCTGATCTTATGATCTATGCACAATTCTTGCTCAGGTCCTTCCGAAGTTCTGGTGGGGTCTTGTCTTGAATTGAATGCTAGATGAATTGTCTCTTGTGTTCTTGTCATGCTAATTGGGTTGTATTAGGAATGGTAGACACAACTAGAGATATTTGTTTCACCCATTTCTCTCTTTTGAGAGTTTAGTATCTCTAAATTGATCTTCATTACTGGTCATCATCATATATTGGTAAAACTCTTTCATACAATTAGAAACAAAGAAAAGAAAAGAAAAACTTATATAAGAGAGACTCTATCCATCACTACATCACTATTTCTTCTTCTTCTTCTTCTTCTTTATGATGCTTGAAGAATCTATCTTACCTCCTTGATCTCCAAGCTGTCACAGAAAACAAGGTACGGTCCTGCCAGTAAATCACTGCACAACCATTTTCCTCCCTCATCCTATAACCATTACAACCATAGTTCTCCAAGAACCTCATTGCCTGAGTCACACCTTGAGAGCTAAAAGGCACATTTGCAAAGCCAGATAAATCAAGTCTCTGGATCCACTTATCCATCTTTTCATGCCTTTCCCTTCTTTCAGCTCCCTCACAAGCTACTATGTTCTTGATTTCCTCACCCAAAAGCATCTTCTCAATCTTGATTCTGTCCAAGGATGCTCTGGAGACAGTGCATTCCAAACAATCAAACAATGCAGCATAAGAGTTCAGAGATTCTAGCAGCCTGTCCATCAGGTTTGAACTGTTGTGATTGAAGTCTTGCTCGGTTACAACCATGATCTTTGGTGATAACCCCCACAAGGCATTCAGAAAGCTCTCCGATTTCATTGAGGCAGATGAAGACCCGGGTGAGGATGAAGCTGAAGCTGAGGCTGAATCTGGACTTGGGCTATAGCCATGAACCATGTCCTTTTCAGCCAAATCACCCCGTGTGTTTGGGTTCATCTGCAGGATTTTCTGCAGTTGAATTGCATTTGAATTGTTTGAAGATCTTCTTCTGGAGGCATCATCATCCAAGGCCAAAAGGGAGTGTAACTGCAGAATGGAACTAATTGCAAGTGCCTCCCCAGTTTTCACCCGAAGTTTGTCAAAATCAAGATTTTCTATCTTGCTGACAACAGGGTTGAACTGGAATGCAATGTCCAACTTTTCTGCCTCTTCAGTGAGTTTATGAGCCATCTGATCCAGAACCTCTTTCTGGTGATGCACCCCAGTGATTCTCAAATGAGGAGAACCTTCAGGGCGTGCACTCAGAACACGAAGGAGAGCAATCCACTGTGCTGGCCCAGTGGCACTGAGATCAATTACATGCACCATTTTCTCCCCTTCCATGGCCTCAACAATAGCCTGATTTGTGAGAATATATGACATCTTCAAGAACGGGAAAAGCTCAAAAAAGAGCTTCTGAACAAGAATTTCATCAGACACCATGGCTATTCTGGTGGAATTGAGTGCCCTGTGGAGGCCAGGCCATGTTTTGAGGATCCGATCAGCGAGTGCTTGGGTGAAATATGCAGCAACTCGCTGTATGGTATCCCCATCAGGAGAAGCAAGCTGAGAAATCTGCTCAAGCAACATGTTTGCATTTTCAAGGCTACCATTAGCTACATGATTTGCACAACCGATCAACAAATGGATCAAATACAAACCCCTTTCCTCAGATTTCAGTTCTCTAAGCCAGGGATAGGGAGATCCTATGCCAGGTGAAAGAGACATCATGGAAAAAAACTGAAGGGGTGAAGAAGTTACAGAAGATGACCCTTCTTCTTGAAACACAGATTCCATGAAACCAACCACAAAAATCTTATATAGACCTTGAGATAACAAAAGAAAAGGTGGTAAAAAGGGTAATAATTATCAACACCCCACAACACTTTACAATGCTAGATATCAGAAGGGAAGGTAAAGGGACTTTTTTCCACGAATTTCAGGAAGCGGTGATGTAAAAACGAGAGAATCGTACCAAAACCACATTTTCGGAACCCAACAAGGAAAAGTGAAACCGTTGATGGGTTATGCAATTGAAGAAGAAACAAAAAGAAGCCCCCTTAAAATGCCGAAGCTTGGTGGTGTGAACACTCCGAAAAAGCAGAAGCGTGATGAATGAGGTTGTGGTTGGAGCGACGCAGCAGCAGCAGCAGGGGTTTGGAAGAGTGGTTCATGGGAAGAGAAGAGAAGAGAAGGTTGTGTGGAGAATGCGTGAAGGGGTTCTCTTGTCTTTATTGTTTTCTTGTCCTTCACTCGTTAGTGGAGTGAGGAACTGGTGAGAGTCTTGGTTCGGTTGTTTCTGTCTTTATCTTCCCAAAACTTTGATTTCTCTCTCCACACACCTATGTAGAAATATGGAGATATAACTATATTTTAGATATTATATATATCTAAAATAAAATATAAGATTTATATATTATATATTTTTAATTATATAAATTAATAATAAAGATTTATATGTATAAATATGTTTCAGTTTTTTTTATAATAAAAATATTTTTTTTATAAAAAAATATTATTTTATTATTTTTTAATTATAATAAAAATTATACAATAAATTTGAGTTTTTAAAAAATTAATGTATTTATATTTTTTTAAATTATGTTAGAGTCATGTTAGAATGGTTAGAAATTCAATAAATATTTTTTTAATTTGACACTTCACCAATGCGTATCCTATAATTATTAGACATGCTAATTAAAAGGAGTGTTCGAGTCTCATAACTTCATACTCTACTCTCTAGAAGGTGCGTTTGTTTCATCACTCAACACACTCCAAAGGTTAAGGTTTGTGTGTTGTGTTTAGAGTCCTTCCTTTGTCTTGACCTTGGGTGGATAGGGAATCGGAGGTGGGGGAAAGTGCTTATAATATTCCCTAAGGTTGCAAGAATCCAAACATGCCTTAGCAAAGACAAACATTGGCCTCAGATTTGTCTCCTAGCAGGGTGAGTGAGAAGGGCAAGAAAAGTCCCTAAAAGCTTCCAAGAAATGGAACCAAACAATTACAATTACAAAAACAAATGCTAATATCTTATTCTATGAAAGACAAAGAGACAAGGGTGTTAAGGAAGACTCCAAAACAAGATTGTGCATTTATCTGTGTTCGTGGATTCTTAGGTGGCACTTCCCAACACAACCCAAATTACCAAACACTTCCTCCTTAGTGCCGCCTAATCAAATCACAACATAACTCTATTGCTTTCTATTTACAAACTCCAATTATCTCTATCATACTAATATCTCACGTAAGAAACTTCTTTATTGTTTTGTTGGCTAGACAAACTTTTTCTAATCAACTTTCCAAAAATAATTCCTCATCAAATATGTCTATTATTGCTTCTTTTGGAATAAATATTGTAATTAATTAACATACGAAAACTTTAATCTCCCCTAAACTCTAAACTCTAAACCACAAACTACAAATCCTATACCCTAAAACATAATCATAAACCCTAAACTATAAACCCTAAGTATTTGTACTACACAGAAATTATTAAATAAAAACTAATTTTATAAACTAAAATAATTAGTTATTATTTGACTAAATTAGGAATCATTTTATAAACTAAAAAATTATTGGTATCTAAAGTAGTTTCTATTATTAATAAAACTTAATAAATAGTTTCTAAATTGATATGTAACAATTGTCAAGGTTTTAGTTGCTTATTATTTTATATTCTAAATTAGTCTCTATTAGTTTTTTTTAAACTAATTTAGAATTTAAAATATTAGTAGTTAAAACTTATGTAACTAATATATATACCAATTTATAAATTCTTTTAATTTTTTTATTAATAATAGAAACCACTTTATATGCGAATAATTTTTAGTCTTTAATCTAGTCAATATAGTGGCTAATTATTTTTGGTCTTTAAGTTTGATTACTATTTAATGATTTTCTTATAGTGTTGTAGTATAAAAATATTAGAATGAATTCTTATCCGTGTTTTTTTACATAACAAACGAATTTCAACGGTAAACTATATTATAATATTATAACATTCACGTTGAGTTAATATGAAATATTTCAACATCATAGTTCACTGAAAATTAGTCTCTCATCATGTAAAAAAAAACTCACAAAGACTCATTCTAATAATTTTTTTACTACAACTGCTCAGAAATATAAAGTTTAGCATAAAAATAAAAATCAATTTTATGTGAAAGTACAGTAAAAAAAACAAACATATTTAACCCAATATTTTTTAAGCTTAATTTCTACATATTTCTTCTAATAAATAAATAACACTACTCAATAAGTGCTAATAAATAATAAAGTTATGTTATATTTATTTATTATCATTATGTCATATTTATTCTTTTCAAGATTGCATTTATATTATGTTGCGTCAAATAATCTATAACATCTTACGACACCTTAAGATTTTATATTGATTTCAAATTTTTATACCAAAATAAAAATGCATACTTCCTATAATAAACAAAATATAATCATTCTATAAATAGTAATGAAATTATCACACGTTTTTTGTCATTAAGTTATATTATATTTATTACCATAAAGTCATATTACATTTATTGTATTGAAGTCATGTATCATATTTATATTATGTCAAGTCATGCACTAATGTCCCTATTGAACTTAAAAGTTGAAAACTTTTTTTTCAAATCACTGTTTATAAAGTATTATTTAAAACTGGTGCAAAATACTCCAATTAGTGCTGTTTAAATAAATGCTCCTATTAACCATTTAAAGTAGTCATAAAGTATAGAAAGAAAGTTTGAACTATTGAAGAATAATTCGTCATCAAATGGTTCAAAATTAGGGATCACAATGCAGGACGAGTTATGTGGACTGGTTCGTAGTCTGTTACCAACAAAATTAGGATGGACTCACTAATTTAGTCCGTTAATCCATTTAGACCTGCTTCGCTGACTCATTTATATCCGCTCTGCACAACCCGCAATTCACACGGGTCAACAACGAAGTGAAGAGAGTTGATCCGCTAGCCCACATAAATAGAAAAATAATTATTTAATTTTTTTTTTCATTTACCCATTATTATAGTGTAACCTTTATTTTTATTTTTTAATTATTTAAAAAATTAATTTTTTTATCAATAATAAAAAATAAATAAATAAAAACCACTTTAAATAAATCTCAAACAAATTATAATTCTACAACTATCGACTCTACTATAAACTAGAAGCATGAGAATGTTTCAGAATCATATCATATTACTTCTCAATAAAAACTCATAAAAATATAGTTTCCAAAATATCTCTCATTAATCTTCTTAAAAAAAAATCATAAAATACATTTATGTTTTCAATTCTTATAAAATAGGAAAATTAATAAAAACATCCTAAATTTATTTTGTATTAATTTAATCTCTATTAAATATAAATATTTTTTTAATCCTCACGGTTTATAAAGGGACTAACAAATTCACTTGTGTTTTGTTATCGTTATGTTCCATCAGCATAAAAAATCATAAATTTATATTTATATTTATATTTTACAATAAATAAATTAATATTAAGATTTTTTAAGAAATTTTTTATTAGTTTTTTTATTAACTATTCACTTGAATGGAAAACATAATTTACCTAAAATTATAAGACTCTTTTCAAAGTTAAATATACAATGTACAAAAATAAATAAATAAATTTTGAAATAAATTCTTTGGGAAATGAACAAACTGGTGGGAAAAACGCACGCGGAAGCAACACACATAATCACGAATCAATTGCAGAAAATAAACAATAAACAACACAAGATTTAACGTCGTTCAGTCGCCAACTGCAACCTACATCCACACGGGCATTTCGTCTTGTTGCAGACCAATTACAAATACAATGATCTCTTTAAATAAAGATTATAAAAGGGACACAATGATTAAACCCACTCACTAAACATGGTGTTTAGTCAGCCCAACCCAATTGGTCTTGACTTCATACTCAACACAAACATGTGTACATATATATTATAATCCATGGATGTATTTGATAGTTGATAATGTCATTGAAACAAAGGTTGAATAAAGTTTATTTAAGGGTTATTTCTTGATAAATTATTTCATTATATAAATTTTGATACTAATTAATAATAAAATAGAAATATTATTTTTAGGAGCAATTATGTTGTATACCTTTATTTATTGAGTAAACATATTTTGTTTTAGATCGTAAGTAAATATTGACAACTATATTAATTATAAATGTTTGACTCCTCTAAAATTTAATATAAATTACCACTTTTGCTTGAATTAATAAAATATAATTTGTAAAAAAAATTATTTAAAGAAATCGATTTACTGAGTTGTTCCAAGAATAAGTTCATCACTTACTAGAAAACAATTGAAAAGAACTTAAATAATATCTGGGTTGGATGGAGCTAAATCATTTTGTAAATAAATATATTCATTTATTTTGTCTACACTCTTCATATTTCTATTTTATTATTAATTATATTTTAAAATTATAATATTTTAAATATCATAACTATTTTTATACATATAATACAATAATTTTTTTTTTATATATAAACTATCTTATTCACTAAAAGTAATTGTGGATGTTTCAACTACTCCATATAATATGGTCACACTTTTTTTCTTCTCTTCTATAAAAACTTGTAATTTATATTATTCTTACATATTAAAAAATGTAGAAATAATATCACAAATATTGTATTTAAATAGTTGAAAATTAATATAAATAATTAATATAAATATTAATTTTTTAACTCATTAAAAAATACTATAATAAAAAAATCAAATACATATATGATGCTACATGTGTATCTGCTAGTAAAAAATAATTATAATAACACTTCCTTAAATTAATAATAATTATGAACATAAATAAAATTATTTATAACAATATATAAAGGGATATTTTTTTAACTATATATCTTCTTTGTATAATTTCACCCATATACTAATATTTAAAGTGAACATATTTTGTAACTAATGTACATATTTATTTTATTCACAACGTTTTGATAACTGATTTTGATGAAAGTTATTTTTTTTATTAGTCTTTTTATCTCCTAAAATTCTTCAATAACGACATCCTTCAAAGACGGTTTGGAGACAACCATCGTTAAAAACTACGCGGTGGCAATCTTGTAAATTTTTCGAAATTTTTTTGGACTTTTAACGACGGTTCATCCCAGAACCGTCGTTAAATGTTGCACTATGGAGATACAACGACGGTTCATCCAGAACCGTCGTTAAAGCTTGTTTTAAAACTCTTTTTTCCCACTCTCCTATTTTCATTCAGAAACATAATCCTTTTCCCACTTTCCCGCTGCCCACGACCCAGCACCATGACCGCCGCTCCTACGCGCGACCGCGACCGAGCCGCACCGAGACCGCGACCGAGCCGCCACCGACCGCCCTACAGCACCGTGCCGCGACCGAGTCGCCCCCTATGCGCGACCGGTACCCCTGACCGCGACCGAGCCGCCCCCTGACCGCGACCGAGCCGCACCCCGACCGTCGCCCGCGACGCATCGCACCGCGCCGCCCCTTACCGCGACCCCGCCGCGCGACCGCACCGCCGCCCGCGAACCCTAAATCCCAGATGCACGACCGCACCGCACCGCGACCCCGCCGCGCGACCGCGACGATCGTTCCAGCGACCACCCTGCGCATGACCCTTGACCGTTCCAGCGACCACCGACCCTGTGCCGCGACGCACGTCCGTGAACACCGACTCCTTGCTGCAACCGCTTGTCGTGACCGCCCATCCATTTGAGGTTAGTGTATTCTTATTTATTATCACCTATATTTTGAAAGTATTTGTTTTGAGTTTGATATTGATTCTTT
>Ga0123342_1002088_pt1 | contig 33527 bp, 27 predicted proteins | sample Turbeawhitnodule_FD_89960 | JGI IMG/M metagenome (GOLD analysis project Ga0123342, IMG submission 89960) | Root nodule microbial communities of legume samples collected from Mexico - Turtle bean Mexico white nodule | ecosystem: Host-associated > Plants > Roots > Nodule | place: Mexico: Nepantla... | reverse complement strand
TTTAACCACATCATGTGCTTGATCTAGACTTGGTTAGGCATCTAGGATAGGTTACACAGCAAAAGGCAATCATACACACTTACAAGCCTAATTACAAATGAATCTAAAAACCTATTACAATCTATAAAAAAATCAGGCCATTTTCTTCATCAAACACACATCAAGCCTTGGTAGGGAAGAAGCTTCCTCCAGCTTCAACAATGCGGATTATAATATCCACCATAATATTGACTATTACCAGCAACCTCCAAAATATCTTAAAAATAAACACCATTCTACTTCTAGAGAACCAAAAATAACCTTTCCTCCTTTTTATGGACAACTAGTGTAGACGATTACTTAAGTTGGGATATGAAGGTTGAACAAATATTTGAATGTCATTAAGTTGAGCATGAATGATAGGTAGTCCTAGGCACTCTTAGTTTCCAAGAGGGTGCCATGACTTGGTGGACTACCTATTCTAGAGACCTTATTTTACAACAAAACCCTCCAATCAAATACTGGAACGAACTCCGCTCTTCCTTAAGAAAAATATATAATCCTTCTTATTATGATAGAGATCTTATAAACCAATTCCGTCAGCTAACCTAGAAACACCTATTTGTAGACCAATATAGGAAAAAAAAGTAGTTACTTATGTTACTGGCAAGCATTCGTGAAGAACCCATATTAACCATAGCTCGATTCCAAAGTGGCCTAAATTTTGACATTAGGGATAAATTTGAACTTTTACCTTATAAGATCTTAATTACCTAGTTCAACTATGCATTAGGGTAGAAGACCAACTTAACCGCAAAATTTCTTTCAGAAAATCTTTTCCTTATTCTTCCCATTGCAATAGAGATTTTCGAAAAGATATTTTTGACAAAAATAGGTCACAAGAAAAAGAGAGGGATAATCCAAAAAGTAAATCTCAAGATAAAAAAATAGTTATGTATCTTCGTCTAAAGAAGCTAAAACCAAAATAGTTCAATGTTTTAAATGTCTAGAAAAAGGACATTACTATTATGAATGTTCACAAAAGAAAAGTTTACTTTTAGAAGATAAAGACATTCAAAGGATTGATCCTTCACCTTCTGCCTTTGAGGTACAAAAAGTTCCATCTTCTAACGACAAATGTCATCCGTATAAAAGGGAATTATTCATCGTACAACGACTTTTTCAAAATTGGCCATTAGAAATAAACATTTCACAACCTAAAAACCTCTTTCATACTAGATATAAAATTCTCGGTCATTTATGTTCTTTAATAGTTGATAGTGATTCTTGTTGTAATTATTGTAGTTCTAGGTTAGTCAACAAACTATTAATTAGCTTTATCAAGTTTCCTCCATTCATTAATTGTATCAGCGACCTACATATAATAATATATAACTTATAGATAAACCAATTCTTGGATAATTAATCATATTATCCAATAAATATTGTAAAAAAAGATAAATATATCATTCATATATGTAAATAAACTAAATAATTTTGCAACCTTAAAAAAAACTAAAATTTGTTGTACACTAATGTATTCTATATTTTTATCTCTATTGAAAATAGAGATAAATAGTTAAATAACTAAAAAAATTCACTTTTTACCAAAGAATCCGAATTCCTCTTAGCATCATTGGTGCTTAGTCCGCAACAAACGAATGGAAGAAACAAAAGTATTAACTTTAGGAACAACCAATATTAATAATTTAGATCAAGAAAGACTCTAAACTTTATAGATCAATTAAAAGCATGAAAGACTTGTTTGTACATATATTTAGTAATTGTTTCTCATAATTTAAATTTAAAACACAAATTTTAAAAAGCCTCTATTAAAATTCAATAAAATAAGAAGTTAACTAAAATGCTTTTTTATACTATCATAGATTTTAATATAATAAAACTATATAGTTTATAATAATAATTATTTTGATAAGTTATATCTAAAATGTTTATATGTCCTATCATAGATTTTGATATAATAAAACTATATAGTTTATAATAATTATTTTGATACGTTCTTTCTAAAATTATATATAATTGATTGATACAAATCAAAATAAATGTGTGAAGATTCTAGTTAGAAGAAAGATGCTATAAACACAAAAGGACTCTCTAGTTGTTCTCATTTATTAAAGAGAAAAATTGTCCAATTAAAAGATGACATTAAAAAAAGTTATGAATTTGGATATCCTTTATATAACGATATATATTATAGATTAATAGTTATAAATAAAATAAAATTTGATTTAGTTTTACTTCTATCCGATTATTTTATTTCTGTTGTAGTTCTGGTTTATGTATCTTTCTTTATTTTTTTTAAATTATTTTCTTTACCTTTTTACCTTAACCCTTTCCATAAAATTCCTTACAAATGATCCTCTTCTGTGGGTAAGCAGAACATCATTTTAATGCTAACTGGTGTGTCCACAATTTTTAATTAAAATTATACATACCACAAACAAATAAACAGAAAGAGTTATTAAAATAGAAAAAAATAGCACTAACAGTTATACTAACTAATAAATATAAAATTATACAAAATATTTACAAAATAAAAACATTAGAAGTTAAAATAGTTATTAGATTTTTTAACAATTATTAAAAGTGGTATTACTTTATATGAAAAAGTTATACAACTGAAAACTAAGATTTTGAGTCTCATAGTAAACGAAATCTAAAATGTTCAGAATCCATAATAAACCGGTAAATTGAACTAATAATTTAAAATGTTTTCTTCTAATTTTTAAGATTTAATTTAAGAATTAAAAATAAATAAATAAAATTATTTATTAAGATTTAAAATGTATATAAATTATTTTTTATTAACAATATAATTTAGTTTCTGTCTTAATATGATTTTATATCATATTAATTTTTTTTAATTTGTTTGTGTCAATTAATATTATTGTAGTTTTTAATTAACATAATTATTATGAAATATTTTATTTAAATTTTATATTTATTTGATAGGTTCAGAACTAAATACAATTATATCTTTTAGAATTATAAAATTATGATATTATATATAATTGGATTATTATTTATTAAAACCATTTAACATTAAACTTTGAAAGGGTATCTTGACTAGTTTAATAACGGTTCAATTGCTAAATACAGTTGTTAAAAGTGGTATTAACTCTGTATATTATTAGTACAGAAAATAAAATAAAAATAAAATAAAATGTAATGCCACATAAATACTGCACACCACACCAGCAATCAGTGAACAAAACAAAACAAAACGGTTTAATTCTGTTCAAAAATCAAAACTTACCTGCAAACTCGCTTTCTTCTTCTTCGTCTTCTTCTTCTTCCCTTTCTCTTGAGAATGGAAGACCAAGGTGGTGGTGGTAGCACGAAACAGACGAACAATGCTTACGTGGACACGTCGAAAGCGGAGAGAGCAGTGTGGCTGATGAAGTGCCCTCCTCTCGTCTCTCGCTCCTTCCGCGCCCCTCCCTCCGACCCGTCTCGTCCCGTCGCCAAAGTCGTTGTCTCTATCGACCCTCTCAACTCCAACGACGACGATTCTCCTCCTCAGGTTCTTCTCCTTTCCTCTATCTACAGATAATGAATGTGTGGATGCCATGCCTAATCCACATTGTGTGAGTGCAAATGTTGAGACCTAAAAATCAAGGACTCTGGTCTGGTAGGATCACTTTTCCTTGAATTAGTCCTCCGGATATCTGATTAATTGGAAGGTGGAACGTGAATGGATATTCCTTTTCAGTTGCTTGGATTAACGACAGAGCGTAGAAAATAACTCGCTTTTAATCAGCTGCGTTGTTTCGCTGAAATGATTTTAAAAAAAAATTAGACAGATACGTTTCTGGTTTTGTTCTTCGACTAGGTTTTGAATTGCGGTGGCGGTTTCATCTATTCTTGAAATTACAGACAAATGTGACTGATGCAGCCACAATTACGGTTGCATTGCTGCCTCAGACACTAAAAAAACATTATGTGCAGCCAAAATCATAGTCGCAAGCTGATTTGTTTTAGAACCTTGCTTTCAATCGGATTTGAAGTTTTATTTAATCTTGGTAGTTTGTGTAATGAATCTATGTATTAAAAAGCAATCGAAGTTACTAAGGTGAAACAATAATTGTGATAGAAGAATAGCACGAACAAAAGTTTAATCTGTGAGAAATGTGGCAGATGCAGTCACAGTTTCAGTTGCATTGCGGTTACGGACACTGAAAAACCTTGTCATTGCAGCCAAAATCTTAGTTACAGGTTGATTTATTAAACCTTGGTTTCAATTGGAATTGAAGTTTAATTTAACTTTGGTAATTTGCATGATAAAGATATGTAGTAAAAATCAACAGAATTACTAAGGTGAAAGGCTTTTATACGGAACTTCATCCAAGTTTTGTCCTTTGTCTTTTTGTTTAGGAAAAGGATATGTTTATTATACATGTATTGTGTATCATATGAAAATAGTTACTTTTATTGTAGCTATTAGTGACACTTTTCCCTGTGATTTTTGACCTTTTAAATTGATTGTTTAGTTAAAATACTCAGTTTACAATGGAGTTGGCTGGAACTGAAGCTGGACATATACCCAAATGTTATGTTATGGATATGTCTAAAGACTTCATTCCGATGTCTGTGTTTTCAGACACACCACAAGGTAAATAATTTTCATCTTTCGGTGACCATTTGCCTTAAATGTGACTTTGGTGGACAGTGAAGCTCACTGTTATTATATCTCGGTTTGGTGTGAAGTAGCTGTGATTGTTTGAACATTCTGAAATGTATATTACTTTCATATTATCACCTGGTAATTTTTGGTACTTGTCCATATTCCTCTGCCATGATTACCCGTATCATGTAGCTGCTTATTGAAATGAGGGTTCAAAAAAGAAAGAAATGAAGCTGTTCATTATTTTAAAATCTCTAGGTTAAAATGAGTGGAACTCATGTGTTCCTTGAATCATATGTTTGAAACAATCAGAGGAGTTTAAGTTTATGCTGGTATCTATGCTTTTGGTTGTAAAACTTTCAAGAATGTTTTTCTTCAATTGTCTCTTATTATGAGACTGAGAGGTCTCCTTGGTAATGCTTGGCAAGGGGTTATTCTAGGGGGTTTCTTTGTTAAGGTTATTCTAGACAGTATTTGGTTTGATATCTAAAGCATCATAAATCTCCTCTATCAAAGTTAATTTAGCAAAATGTAAATCCAGCTGTTGAAATTTCTGTTGTATTGTAGGAAAGATCTCTGTGGAGGGAAAAATACTGAACAAGTTTGACATGAGGCCCCATAATCAAAACCTTGAACTCTATGGGAAACTCTGCCGTGAAAGGACAAACAAGTATATGGTCAAAAGTAGACAGATTCAGGTTTTCTAATGGCTCTAATTCTCCTTATCCATTGAGTTAGGCAAGCAGTTCCATTATCTTTGACTTCTGCATTCTATTTTCAGGTTATTGACAATGATAGTGGGGCGCACATGAGGCCAATGCCAGGGATGATCAGTTTTTCAACTTCTGGACCCCCTGTAAAATGGCTTATTCTCCTTCCTGTTGCCAATTGTAGTTCTCAATGAATGCATGCTAAGAGAATCCCCTTGTTTTTTTGCATAATGTCACCTCATCATCATTTTATAACATAATGATCAAATCACATCTACCCCCTCCCCTCCTCCGTTTTAGTTGATAATGAAATAAAAATGAGAGAAGTTCCATATATAAAACTACTGGCAAGTGACAAGTGCATTGGCTGTGTAGCTGAGAGATATAGGGTGTTGAAGAGACGGTGTTGAGGACTATTTCTACGGGCTTGTTATGTAGTTCAATATTTTTTATTAATTTATACTTCAGTTGTAACAGAAGTTTGTCTTGGATTAGGAAAAGAAGAAAACGCCTGCTAAAGCAACGGATACAAAGAGAACAAGAAGAGACCGTGGAGAGATGGAAGAGATTGTGTTTAAGCTATTTGAACGGCAGCCTAATTGGAGTTTAAGAAACCTCATACAAGAAACCGACCAACCTGAAGTATGTGCTTTGAGTAGTTTTACTCTTAAAATCTGGCTTTCTTGGACACTTGCACTTTTACAAGCTAAAATCTCAAATCTCTATATGCAAAATGAACTGCAACCGTAAAAGTTTGTTGCTTCTAGTGGCTATGCATATATGGTGAATGCTCAGACTTGTCCGATATAATATTTTATGCAATTGAACTAATCTATACACGATAGGTTGATAAGTTAATATGAGTTGTATACATCATTTTCAGAGAATTTTTTAGATTAAGACTGTACGTCTGTGTCATTTATGTTTTTTTCTTTGAGAAGTGATGAAGATAACGATGTATATTATACTTTTATTGCTTACTAGGTATGCCTCAACAAGCCCACACACGATTATGATGCAATATACTTTCAAATCGACATTTATTTGTTTGTAGTTATTAATTTAGTAAAACCTGTTTTAACTAATGTGGTGGATTTTCACATTTTTACAGCAATTTCTGAAAGATATACTAAAAGACCTTTGTGTCTACAACAACAAAGGAACTAATCAAGGAACGTATGAACTGAAGCCTGAATACAGAAAATCTGGCGATTAAGCGACCTTCAAATAGGTTTTATGTGTGCTCATCCATTTGTTAACCTCATTCAAATGATATGTAGCTTACTCATTTCAGTTTCTTCATTAAGTTCAAGTTCCAAAATAAAGCAGCATGCATCTTGTTAGAGCCTTTTCTGATCCTTCTGCACGTGTTTTTTTTTGCAGATTTTGCTACATCACAATTTATTTGTGTTCCTAAGTCGAAAAGCAGAACTAGATTAATTTTTGAACGATTTACGGTGTCATTGCAAAATTAACAAAAATTACAATGTGAAATTGCGCCAAAAATGGCAAATGGCACGAGAGGTTGAATTTTGCTGCTTTGAATTTCCTAAACTCTTTCTGAAACATAAACAAGTTTATGCAACTTTGGATGCATGTAAGTTATTGGATGCATTTCTACTACTGCAAAGGTTGTAGATGTTTATAGTCATTAAGTTTACGCTACTTTGGATACATGTAAGTCATTGGATGCATTTCTTCTACTGCTAAAGGTTGTAGATGTTTATAGTCATTATATTGCCTTGTAGGGCTCAGTTTGTGAAGTTTGCCCTTTTCTTCATATTCGAAATATGAGAATGTTTGGAGCAAAACCGTTTTGCAGAAACTTAGGAGAAAAAACTTTTTTGGGGTCTTCATACATGGTCTTTACAGTGTCACGATTATGCAATTTTTGGTCCCTTAATTTTCGATTGCACAATTTTGGTCTCAAATTGTGTTTGGACGAAACAATATTACAATTTCAGGAATTTTAAATGTTTGAATTTAAATTATTTTGATTTAAATTGATTAAATCAATTTTATTTTTTTTCAAATCTCAAATTAGTTTGTACAAGATAATTTAATTTATACTACAAGTAAAACATAAATTAAATGTTTTTGAAAAGTTGAAATTTAACTGTAAATAATTACATTAATGTTCTCGTCGGTTGACTTTGGTCGGTCTTCGAGTTGAGCTCTGTTTTGACTTGTCTTCTCTTGATGCTTTGAAATGTTGCTCCACTGAGACAAAGTGGACTCTATCTGTTGATCACACTTCGACAATCAAGTCAGTGATAACATTCAAACTATAAAATTGTTCAGTCTAAAGTATTTAGAAAACGTACCTTTACCTATGGTCTCAAACTCTTTTTATAGACATTTCTTCAACAATTTTCATCAATGAGAATATAATCTCAACAACAATAATATCATTCAACAATAACAATAATTTGTTTCTCGTGTATCTATTACTTTCGGGTACAAACATTCTCAATCGTTTTTACTTGCATTTAATAATATCCTTCAACTGATTCGATTATTCCTTATGTTATTTTTAATTATCTTTTCCACGTAGTCTTACTAAAAAAATCAGGGTTGAACTCGTATCGAACTACCTGACCCATACCTAGCCTAGACCAAGTTAGGCATGACTCATACAATCGAGCTGACCGCACCTAAGTACTTGGGTCGAGGTCCCGAGCACTTCTAGCCAATACACAAGCCTCCTAGGCTCGAGCAAAGCTAGACTAGTGCCCCCGGGAGAGGCTTGCTTACCCTTTTCCAATCATCTTACAAGAACTTTAAAGGTCGGTTTGTCAAAATCCGAGCCTCATCAGGGGATCCATCCTTACTGGATGGATTCCCTTTATACTGGTCTCCCAACTCGCGATTCCAAAGTGCTTGGCACCTGTAAGACCTTTCCCCAAAAGAGAAAGGCATATGCGAATTTTTGGAGGGTCTTAAGGTTGTCTTCGACCCATCAACACTTATGAATAAGGAATACCTCCCTGGCGCTCTCAAAGCCTACAATGGAATTTCCCCTTTCTCGCCTTTGAAAAGAAAATTTGCTTCACGTCCTAATAATTTGTTTGTTTTGCAGGTAAGATGCTCTCTGGTATTAGCAAAACTGAGATGGCTGAGCGCATCAGAAAGATGAGGGCGGCTGCGAGCATGAGCAAAGACTCATTATCGCAAAAGAGGAAAGTCTCGGTCAAGGTTACCCAGGTCCAATATGATCAGGATGAGCAAACCAACTCGGGCCTTGTCTTCAGGAGGAAAAGGCGAGAGATATCGAGCACTCCAACTTGGACGGCCGAGCTTCCCACCAGGAGATCGTCACTATCCAAGAGTACGAGGCTGAAAGTTCGCAGGGGAAGAGCTTATGGGACCCCGACTTCGATGTCCCAGCTCATGGTAGGCCTTTCTTCCTACCTAACGAAGATAAGGCTAAGCTAACAGCTCATGACGAAGATCACCTTCGTCATGATACCTTGAAGCTACTTGGCCAAGCGTTCATCTTGGCTTGCGTGGTTGACGTCAAGGCGCAAGATCGAAAGGCGCTTGAAGACCAAAAGACCAAGGAGATCATGGAGCTCTGCGAAGGAATGGAACATCTTCATGCAGAGGTTAACTGATTGAGCAGCCTGCACCAAGAAGCTGAGCGGCTTCGAGCTTAGAAGACTCAAGAGGCGTTGAGCCTAACTGAAGAGAAGAGCAAGCTTTTGGGCGAGATTGAAGGCCTGAAGAAAGAGATGGAACTCAAAGAGGAAAACTCTGCCAAAGTCATCGATTCTCTTAAATAAGATGCTACCCAGTCTTTCCTTGCTGATTTCGAAGCCGCTCTAAACCAAGCAGTGATAGTCCAACCCACTATGGATCTCTCCGAGCTAAACCCGAGCAAGATCGTGGTCAACGACAAACTAGTGGGAGATTAACTTTAAGTTTTATGGACTGTAATATTTGTTCACCTACCGTACTTATCTAATACTTTGAACCTTTACTTATATTGATTTAGCGCTTTTAAACTTTTTGATGCATATTGTCTTTTGGATTTCTAAAGAGTTTATTTTCATTTCCACAAATGCATGTACCAATGTTTTGCCAACTTACTTAACCCATTCTTTTCATCATAACACAATTAATATAACAGTTTTTTGCTAACTTAAGTGTGGAAAGTAATAACTTATTTCTCTTGATAGAAAGTCTAACCTTTACCAAACAATGCATTTGTGGTTAGGACAACCTTTCACTTTAACTTGACAAACATCCTTTTTCCATCTGGGCATTCATTACATGACTTTATTTCGCCAGTTGGGTAAAGGGTATGACACCTTGAGTTCTTTGGATTATTCCAAACTCGGGCATGGTCGAGCCACCATGGCCTCCGTGTTTGCAGCATGAATATTGCATCTATTGCATGATGTCTTACTTCACAAAGCACTTACTCAGATAGTTGCACCTGCTCCGAGCTCGGTCGTCTTAACATGCACTATCTCAAATGATTCCTCTATTTAAATAATACCTATCGCAGGGCGCTTATACCTGAATAGTCGTACTTACACCGAGCTAAGTTGTCTTACCATACGCCAAATCAAATAATTCTAATTTATTCAACTTGTAGGGCACCTATACTCGGGTACTTATGCCGAGCTAGGTCGTCTTACCACGCATCATATCAAGTAATTCATCAAATCTATTCAACTTGTAGGGCGCCTATACTCGGGTAGTCGTACTTACATTGAGCTAGGTCATCTTATCATGCATCAAATAAAGTAATTCATAAAAAAAATCATCTCACATGGCACTTATACTCAGGTAGTCGTGCTTTCACTGAGCTAAGTCGTCTTACCATGTACTTTATCACATAAATTCATCTTCATAGGGCGCCTATACTCGAGTGACTTTATTCATTCCGAGCTAGGTCGTCTTACCGTGTGCCAAAACAAATAATTCATCATACTGATTCATCACACAGGGCGTCCATGCTCGGGTAACCATGCTTACACCGAGCTAGGTCGTCTTACCGTGCACCATCTACGCTACTCAATTCAAGCTAACTTATTTCATATACTATCTTCCAATAACAAATTTTTTACTAGATAACCTCGTTAAAAAACCCTTTTTGGGGTAAAAGAGAATCACCTCAAAAAGCATAATTGTTCAAAGGAAAAGAATAAAAATTCAAATGTCTTAACTGAAATAAAACTTGAGGTTTGTTGCGTTCCACGTTCGTGGGATGGCTCCTCCCCCCAGGGTTTCCAGCTTATATGCGTCCTTTCCTAGTACCTCGACCACGTGGAACGGGTCAGTCCACTTTGGAGAAAACTTGCTCTCAATCTGGTAAGGGTGGGCCTTCCGCATTACCAAGTCGGAAACCTTGACCTGTTGAGGCTTCATTTTAGTCTTGTGCCTTAATTCCACCCTTCTCTTCAAAGCTTTCGAGTTTATACGGGCATGCACGTACCTCGTCCAGCAAATCCAGATTCACCTTTCTTCCTTCATTGGATTCTTCAGCGACAAAACCTTGAAACCTTGGAGAACTCTCTTGTATTTCAATTGGTATCATGGCATCTAACCCATATACCAAACTGAATGGCGTCTCCTTCGTAGTTAATTGCGGGGTGCTGTAATAAGACCATAAAATTCTCAAAATTTCGTTTGACCAATTCCCCTTTGCCTTCTCCAAACACTTTTTCAATCCTCTCAGAAGGACCCTGTTTGCCGACTCGGCCTGCCCTTTTGTTTGTAGGTGCTCTATCGAAGCGAATACTTGCTTCATTCCAAGCTCTGTGCACAGTTTTCCCAATTGTTGACTAGCAAATTGGGTTCCATTATGAGATACTAAATGTCTCAGAATCCTGAAGCGGCACACAATATTCTTCCATACAAAATGCTGGACTCTGTGAGTAGTTATCTGCACAAACGACTCAACTTCAATCCACTTAGTAAAGTACTTAATGGCGACAATGAGGTACTTCATTTGATGTATGGCCAGAGCGAAAAGGCCCCAAAATATATATTCCCCATGTATGGAAAAAGCAGGGGTTGTAGATCAATCGCAGTTCCTCGGTTGGTACATGGTGCCAGTCAGCGTGCCTTTGACATTGCTCACACTGTTGGACGTGTTTCCCACAATCTTCCTTCATCGTCGGCCAATAGTACCCTACTCGAATGATTTTCAATGAGAGAGCTCGTCCACCAATGTGGCTGCCGCAAACACTCTCATGATGCTTGGACATGATCCGAGTGCAATGGTCCTCACTCACACAAGTGAGGAGTGGGTGAGTATAACCGTAATGAAATAGGTTCCCATATATGAAGGTGTACTTTCCCGAGTTTCTCTTGACAATTTTGGCCTCTTTGAGCCCATAAGGGAGTAATCCATGAACGAGGTACCACTTATAAGGTATCAACAAGGTCTCCTCAATTCTGACCTGCATGACCTCATTATGTTCATCTTCAAAAGATTTGTAGATAGTTATCCTCGGGACCTTCAGCGTTTCCTGGACCATCGAGCGATGTTTTCTCCCTTGCTCCGAGCTGACTTGCAAATCTCCAGGTGATCCACCCTTGACAACTCTTTTGTAGTTGTCCTGGGCGACTTCAAGGTTTCTTGGATTACCGACCTCTGCCTACCTCCCTTATTCGAGCTAGCCAATTTGGATAGTAAGTCTGCTCGATAATTTTATTCCCTGGGTACATGAACAAGGTCGAATGCAGAGAAAGTCGCTCTTAAGATTCTTACATACCTGAGATATGAGGCTAGCTACGGGTCCTTGGCCTGATATTCGCCTATGACTTTCCCAGTTACGAGCAATGAGTCACTCTTCACCAACAAGCTTTGAGCTCCTAATTCCTTGGCCAACAACATCCCCGCTATCAAGGCCTCATACTCAGCTTGATTGTTGCTCGCCTTAAATGCAAACTTGAGGGTTTGTTCGATCAAGAGCCCATTTGGTCCTTCCAGAATGACCCTGTCTCCGCTTCCATGCTGGTTGAAGGATCCATCAACAGAAAGGACCCATTGAGAACCGTTAGGGTTAGGTTGGGAACCATCGGATGTAAGTTCTACCATAAAATCTGCATATACTTGGCCTTTGATGGGCCCTCGTGGTTCATACTATATGTCGAACTCAAACAACTCGACCACCCAACGTACCATCCGACCTGCGATGTTGGGCTTCTGAAGCACATTACGAATGGGCAGGTAAGTCATTATGATCACGGTAAAGCTTTGAAAATAATGTCGCAACCGTCGAGCTGTGAACACCACAGTCATAGAAGCTTTCTCAGTAGCTTGATATCGAGTCTCTAGTCTCTGCAACACTTTCCTCATGAAATATATCGGCTTTTGAATTTTCTCCTGATTTTTCAAAATGACCGAGCTAATAGCCCGATCTTTTACTAAGAAATATAGTTGAATGGGAACTCCCAGAATTGGCTTACCAAGGACTGGGGGACTAGCCAAATACTCATTGAGCTTGATGAAAGCCCTCTCACATTCATCGAAACACACGAAATGGTTATTCTTCTTGAGACATTGAAAATAAGGATACCCCTTATCTCCACTGGCTGACAAAAAACGAGACAGGGCGGCCATGCGCCCGGTCAGGTGTTGCACCTCTTTCACATTGGTTGAACTCCTCATCTTTATAACTGTTGCACATTTATTCGGGTTCGCCTCTATTCCTCTCTTGATTAACAAAAATCCAAGAAACTTCCCTTCTTCAACACCAAACACACATTGTTCAGGGTTTAACTTCAGATTGTACCTTGCCATCGTGGTGAATAGCTCCTCTAGGTCGGCAACATGTTGATTTTCCTTCTCCGAGGTGACAACCATCTCATCCACATATTCCGGGACGTTACGCCCGATAGGTCGCGCCAGCATTTTTCAGACCAAAGGGCATGACCTTGTAGTAGTAACTGGCGACCTCAGCCATAAAAGTTGTCTTGCACTCGTCCTTCGGGTGCATACGAATTTGGTTATACCCTGAAAATGCATCCAGAAAACTTAACAGTCGACATCCTGAGGCGTTATCCACCAAGGAATCTATGCTCGGTAGAGGTAAGAATCCTTGGGGCAGGCCTTATTCAGGTCAGTGATGTCAACACACATCTTCCACTTTCCATTTTCCTTTTTCACCAACACAACATTCACCAACCAGTCAGGGTATTGGATTTTCTTGATGTGGCCAGCTGCCACGAGTTTCCTAGTCTCTTCTTGGATGATGAGACATTTTTCTTCATTGAACTTTCTTCTTCTCTTGACCATGGGCTTGACCTTTTCAACCATGGTAAGCTGATGGCACAAAAAGTTGATCTATTCCAGGCATGTCTGTGGACGACCATGCGAAAACGTTCATGTTCATCGAGAAAACATTGGCTATTCTATCTTCTAACTCTTTGTCCAGCGAGGTATCGATCTTGAATTTCTTCCCCTTTATCTCCCTCTCCTGAACCTCTCCAGCAGTTCCAAGTCATCTTTCATCTCTGCCTCTGCTATCCACCCTGGCTCTCCGGGCTGGATAGTAACTAAGTAAGTTCCCCTACGATTTTTCAAACGGCTCTTGTAACACTTCTGTGTTGTCCTCTAATTGGCCTTTATAGTGATTATCCCTCCTTCCGATGAGGACAACTTCATTTTCATGTGGGCAGTTGAGGCTACTACACCTAACATAGTAATTCTAATATAATATTTAGCGAGGTTGAAACTTTGACAAAATAATAAAGTGGAAAGATAACAATACTACATAAGTTTTTCGGATTGAAATAACTTTATGAATCTCTTTTGTTCATGTTACATATAAATGTTATGTTTATCCAAGTTCAATGTCCCTTATGGCTAAACCAAGTCAATTCCTTGCATCAAAGTTATCTAGAACCATAAACTATCATAATAACTTACTTTTGCATTAAGATGGAACAATTAAAGCCAAATACTCAACTCCATTCCTTGCAGTTAACATATATGGTTGATTTGATAAGGTTCACTTAGATACATGAAATTACCTTCTGACTTCATTCATGTTCCATAGGCATCAATGGTCATTGCTCACAATTAAGCATTGAGTATAGTATTAAACCAATGGAACTTAAATTTCAAATAAAAACATGAATTCATAAATAACAATAACTCTAGAAATATCACATTGCTTTCCAATCCCAAAAGGATAAGTTTAGCAACTCATGGTAAATCTTACAATGAAGCACAAAAATGAGAAGCTAAGAAAAACAAACATGGATCCTTGAATGTTGTAGTTCAGCTCAGGCTCAAATCTTCCACCTTAAGATTTGTCTCTGTTTCAACCTTTGGGATTTGGTCTTTATAACTTGATGTATACGTATTTGCCTCTGTTTGAGTTTCATTGCTTTGAGCCCCCTAATGAGGTGCCAGGACCTTTCTATTTATAGAGTTTAGCGAGGAGCTTAAGCAAATTCAACTTCCTCTTAACGCAGGGCCAATCCGTATAGCTAATTGGCTTTCTTCATTCTAAAGAAACCTTTATATATTCAAGATCCTTTTTGGGCTTCAACAAATTCAAAGATTCTTGGTTTTACAGAGATTCACTTCAAGCTATGCGTAGCAGAATCCTTTCTTGACTATGAAGTCTTTTTAGACTTAGGATTGGCTTCAAGGCAAGCCTAAGCAAATATCAAACCTCCTTCCTTTAGTTCAGATTAACTTCAAGCCATTTCTAAGCAAATTTGAGTATTCTTCATTATTAAAGAGTCTTTTCAATCAGCCCATTGGATTTCACTCTCAGCCTTCTAAACTCAATAAATTTGTGATCCATCTATAAATTTGGAGGTTTTTCAATGCTTATTCTATGTTCCTTTTTTATCCATATGTTTGTTTGCTATTTTCCTTCATTTTCTGCAATATTCTTCATATTCTTTTTCTTTTCTTCTTCTTTTGAGTCAAGTTCTTCTTTGTGGGGAATTGCATACCTTTTAGATGATTTTTCCATGTTTTCTACTCTTTATGCATACCTAATTTATCAAGGTGCCAGAACAATCAAGCTTGAAATAGAACTTTGTCTTCTTAGTAAAGCTTGAATGCATAAACCAAAAATTGAACTCACTGCCAATGACACATTGTTGATACATTATGAGTGCATTAGTCTGTATGTTCCTTTTATGAAACATCACTTGAAGCATCATTTGAAGCTCAAACAAGTCAATATGATGATTCCATTCTTCAAAATCTTTACTCTTCTCTTGAGGGACAGGATCTCGAATAAAGCTCAAATGAAATATGCGTGTGATTGAAGGTGATTTTCATTTTTATTTCATGACAAGTGAACTGAGTTAACTGTAGCATAACTCATAAGAGGGGTTTTCGTATCCACATGGACTTAAGATAACCAAGATAGAAATATTATTTTTTTCTTATTGGATAATACATTGAGCCTTCTAAGATGTTGAACCAAAGTTGTTGGTGAAGACCGAATTTCTTCTTGGAGGATTACCGAGGTTTATCACCGGTACCGAGTGGAAGTCCACCTGCATAAGAATTTTTTAAGTGTTTGTAGTGGTTACTTGTTATTCATAATTGGTATTGAATTTATTGCATTGTTAATTGCTCAAACAATCATAAATTTTGATAAAGTAGGATTGAGCCACATAAAAAATGAAAGTTACTCGAAATTAGGCAACGAACCACATGATCAATAGTCAAAGGGGATTGGGTTCACCAAAATTCCAAAAATTCACCCTTTACTATGATTTTTTTATTTATTTATTTAGTAATTTTTAGGTGTTTTTGAGTATTTATGGCTTTTAGTTTACCTACACTTGTAAAAAAATTCCACAATTATATTTGTTGCTCTCTTGTATTAATTAGACATTTATCAAACCATTACATTTTCAAAATTTAACTATTTTAACAATATGTCCCATGCATGGGAAGAAACATTCCAATCAGTATATGATACAGGAGTGCCTCCACCTAATAATTTAAAAATTTGTTGTAAAGTTGCCGGAATTAACATAGGCAAAGTGTATGGGCTTGGATCTGAGTTAAACAAAGAAATTGGGAAATCCTATCATGATTGTACTTGGATTTTATGTTTTTAATGTTATTTTATTATTTTCATTGAATATATATATATATATATATATATATATATATATATATATATATATGTCTGTGTGTGATCAGTTAGAAGACCGATATAATTTGTTCGGATGTATAACCGACCTTGCAAAATCTAGCTCGACATTTTTTCGATGAAAAGGTGAATTCGTAGTCTTTGGTTATTTTCTATAATTAATCCAATATTTCAGGGATTCTTGTTTTGTTCGTTATATGAAATGTTACTTGGCAAATATACTTGAAATGTGATGTCGTGGGTATTTTTAATGGATTTTATCCCTGATGAATGAGTGATTTCGATTTTGTTGTTATATAAATCTGTTGTTATATGATTCCCCAAAAAGAGGGATGAGCGGAAGATGTTATAAAAAGGGGATGACCCTCAACGAGTAAGCAAGTATTATTTTATGCAATACATATGCTCTCACTGACTTGATCGTTAGAGTATTTTCCACAGGTGGACGTCCTCTCATCTCATTGTGACCTGCAGACATTCAAAAAGATGTAGACCAAAGGGATCACCGTGGTCAGAAAACATAGGGAACATGAGACAAGGAGTTTAGACACAAGATGGAGACGATGCACCCACCCTGGAATGGATAGTGGAGACAATGCAAGCTCTTCAGTAGGATAATGAAGAGACGAAGAAGCAAGTTGAGGAATTCCGTTAAGAACGGGATCGTCTACGTGAGGAAGCCCAAACCAATCATGAATGACTTCAGGGAGAGGTAGATTCTTTCAGAAAATTGATGAAAGACACCGTTCAGATAAACGAAAAGCTACAAAAAGCAATGAAGAACTGTAGAGAACCATGCATAGGCAAGTAAGGAGAGACGTATGGATTCATTCCCCATATATGTCATGAAAGAATAATCCTCAACCGTTTTTGCAAGCAATCATGGAGGAACCAATTCCACCACATTTTATTACACCAAAGGTCACTTCTTTTTCTAGTGCAGAAGATCCTAAGAGTCATCTGAAAGCCTTCCGAGCTCAAATGATAATTACTGGTAGGTCGAATGTCGAACGTTGTAAAATGTTCATGGGCGCATTCACTAAGTCAATCCTTCAATGGTTTAGTGGAGTCCCAAATGATTACATTACCTCATTTTAGGAATTCTCTAGGGTATTCAAGCAACAATTCTTAGCCAACAAAGTGTAACCCCTCCGCTAATAGACATGTTCGACGTAAGACAATAGGAAGGAGAGTCCTTTAAAGAATATCTGATTTTTTTTTATTTTTTTTTTTGCGCAATTTTGATATGCCTCCAAAACACGAATGAAGAGATGGTGGTGTACACGTTCATGAAAGGACTCCAAATTAATCTATTTAGCGATTCATTACTTCAAAACCAAGAAGAGTCTATGATGCAAGTATGAGAACGAGCTTCAGTCCATATTGAGGCAAAAGAGGCGATTCGAAGTAAAAAGACAAATGAATAGAAGAAATAAGTAATATAGAAGGACAACAGACGGGATCATCGATCGAAGAGTAATGAGATGACCTCTAGTCAGCGATCTGATAAGGGGTATATTTTGTGTGTGGCCAAGAAGGACAACGCAAGAAGGACCAATCAGATTATGACTCGCCTCACCAGAAATTGAACACGTCGTGTAGGTCACTAATGATGAAAGAAAATGTTGTTGTTAAGTTGCAGCTCACGAAAAAAGATTGATCGCACACTGGGATGGTAGAAGGAAGCTTGGTGCGAGTTTTACCAAGCCCATAGTCACGATACCGAGCGATGTTTGACTTTGTTCTATCAACTCGCCGGGTTAGTTTAAAAGGGATTTTTAGCAAATTATCTTCAAGATCCCCAAGAGAAGGAACGAGAAGGTGAAGACCAGCCAAAGAGACCCGACCACAAAGCGCCGATCTTAGGCGATTTTAATACTATATTAGGAGGTTTTCTAGGGGAAGGTCTTGGGTATCTAGCCGAAAGTGCTATTCTAGGGCAGTTTTGTTTTCAGAAACCCGTGCGTCCAAGCCCCCTTCGGTTCCCTTTCTCTGTTTTACACCTGTTGATTCAGAAGACATTTTTTTCTCACAAAGATGACCATGTGGTTCTATCTGTAATCACAATGGGTCGCAATGTACATCGAGTATTGATTGATCATGGGAGTTCACCCGATGTGATGTTTTGGTACATCAAAAATTTACTGAGGACAAGAGCCTCAGTATAAAAGAAGAAACTCACAAATTGGTGGAAGCTAGCCATATCAGGGAAATCCAATTTCCCCGAATGGCTAGCAAATGTGGAGATGGTCATGGTGAAGAAATAAAATGGGAAGTGGAGGATCTGTGTAGATTTCACTGATCATAATAATGCTTGTAAAAAAGATTCGTACTCATTGCCTAACATATTATTTGGTCGACAATGCATAAATATGTGGTTTGCTTAGCTTCATGGATGCCTTCTCGAGGTACAACAAAATCTAAATGCACCTAGACATGAAGAAAAAACTACATTCATGGTCGAAGTTGCTAACTATTGTTACAAAGTTATGTCCTTCGGTATAAAGAATGTAGGGCGATGTACCAACGGTAGATGGATAGGATTTTGCAACCCATATTAGGATGAAATGTTCAAGCGTATGTCGATGATATGGTAGGAACCTCTGAAAAGTTGGAAACTCATGTCACCGACTTAGAAGAGTTGTTCAGAACGATCGGTAAGCATTGGCGGAAGCTCAACCCAGAGAAATGTGTTTTTGATGTTCAAGCTGGAAAGTTTCTTGAATTTCTTCTAACAGAGAGGGTGATAGAAGCAAATCTCAACAAGTGTACGATGATAGTTGGCATCAAAAGTCCCAGTAACATAAAGGAGGTGTAACGTTACCCGATAGCATGGTTGCCTGGTTAAGATTCCTTTCAGCCAGTGGAGATAAAGGGTGTCCCTATTTTCAGTGCCTCAGGAAGAATGACCATTTTATCTGGTCGACCGAGTGTGAGGAGGCCTTCGTGAAGCTTAAAGAGAATTTGGCTAACCCACCAGTGCTCAACAAGTTATCCCCAACGATTCCTATCCGATTGTATTTCTCGGTAACCGACAGAGCCATCAACTTGGTCACTGTGCAAGATGAAGGGAAGATCCAGAAGCCCATATACTTCATCAGCAACGTGTTACAAGGCGTTGAGTCATGATACCAAGCCAATGAGAAAGCCTCTCTAGCAGTCGTTTTCACAGCCCGACGATTACGACATCATTTTCAGAGTTTCACCATGATCGTTATGACCGATCTCCCCATCAAGGAAGTCTTTCAGAAGCCTAATATGGCAGGAATGATGGTCAAGTGGGCCATTAAGTTATCGGAGTTTGATATCCACTATGAGCTGCGTGGTCCGATCAAAGGACAAGTATATGTTGATTTCATTGTCGAACTCACTCCAAAGGAGTCTGAAGAAAATGGGGAAACCTTTAGGTGGATTCTTTCCATAGATGGATCATCTAACCTTAAGGGAAGTGGTGCAGGTATCATCCTTGAAGGGCTCAATGGGGTACTTCTCGAACAATATCTCAAGTTTTCATTTAAAGTTAGCAACCACCAGGCTGAATATGAGGCTCTTATTAATGGGATGTTTTTGGCAAAGGAATTGGGAGTACGTCGGCTGCTAGCGAAGAGTGACTCGCTACACATAACAAGACAGGTATCCGGAGATTACTAGGTGTAGGATCCTTAGTTAGCTTTGTATCTCAAGTATGTTAAAACTCTAGTAGAAATTTTTTCTACTTTTGACCTCATGCATGTTCCGAGTGATTAGAATTCTCGAGTTGACCTACTATTTGAAAAGCTCAAGAAAGGGAGGAGCGCATCACACAATGTCACAGAAAACGCTAAAAGTTCCAAGAGTAACAATGAAGGGAGATTCTTGGGAAGACCATGTAGAAATTTTGCAGGTATCAATGGGAGATACTTGGATGACTCCATATGTTTGTTATCTGGCAGACACATTGCTTCCTTCCGACCCAAGGCAAGTAAAGTTTTTTCAGAAGAATGCAGGTTAGTATACTTTGGTGGATGGTTATCTTTTCCGGCATGGTTATACCCATCCTTTGCTCACTAGTTTAAGTGAGAATCAAAGTGAGCAGATATTAACTGAACTTTATGAAGGAATATGTGGCAACCACATTGGTGGACGAGCATTCTCTTTGAAGATAATTCAAGCTGGATCTTATTGGCTGATGATGAAAGAAGATAACATGATTTACACTAAGAGGTGTGAGCAATTTCAAAAGCACACAAACCGGAAGAGGTGTTGCATTCCATAACCAGCCCATGGCCTTTTAACACTTGGGGAATCGACATTTTGGGTCCTTTTCCCTTAGTTGTTCGCCAGTTGAAGTATCTAATTGTTGTAGAGGAATATTTCACCAAGTATATTGAAGTAGAACCTGTAATGTTGATAATGGCTCAAAAGATTCAAAATTTTGTATGGAAGGACATGGTATGTCGCTTTGGCATCTCTAAACACTTGGTCTCAGATAATGGAACTCAATTTACTAGTCGACAATTGGGGGAGCTATAAGGAGAGCCCAAAATCCGACAAGTTTTTGCATCGATCGAACATCCACATATGAACGACCATGCCAAGTCAGCTAATAGGGTGCTACGAAGAGGCTTAAGGAGAAGGCTTGAGAAGGCAAAGGCAGTGGCCTGATGAAATTCCCAGAATTCTATGGTCTTATCACACCACTTCCCAATCTACTACTTGAGAAACACCTTTCAGCATGGTATATAGGACTGACACAATGATTTCAGTAGAAATATTGGAATGCTCACACAAAGTGCAGAACTTCTCCGTTGAAACATCCAATGAAGAACGGTGGGTGAACCTGGACTTACTGGATGAAGCTCAAGATAAAGCTCAGATACATTTTGAGGCACTAAAACGAAGAATTGAAAGGTGGTACAAAACTAAGGTAAGTCCTTGGCAATGCAAAGTAGTTGATCTAGTGTTGTGAAGAGTTCACCATATCACATAAAGAACAAGTTATCTCCCAAATGGTCAGGCCCGTACCGAGTCATAGAGGTATTGGGCAACGAAGCGTACCGACTCAAAATTGTTGATGGTGGAGTCATCTCGAGGACATGAAATGTGATTAATCTTAAGTTCTACTTTAGTTGAATTCTTATTGAATTTAATTACTTGCTTTATTGCTTTGAAAGACAAGTGTTTTGTGTTTTGGTTGAATGTTTTGATGACGACACTCTTTTTAACCTAAAATAGGTTTATAATGAGGTCGCTTTTTTTAATAAAATGAATATTATTTAAAATATATTTGATTCATCATGGCGAACCAACTTAGCCGACAACCTCTACAAGCGGATCAACTTTGCCGAATACCATAATCAGACCAACTTGGCTGATGACTTCTACAAGCGAACCAACTTGGCCAAATACCTTTCTGAGCAAACCAACTAGGCCAAAAACCACGATCAGACCAACAACCTCTATTAGCGGATCAACTTTGCAGAATACCACGATTGGACCAACTCGGTCGACGACTTCTACGAGCGGACCAACTTAACCAAATAACACAATCATACTAACTTGGCCAACGAACCTTACGAGCGGACTAACGTGGTCGAATACCACAAGCGGACCAACGTGGTCGAATACCACAAACGGATGAATTTGGTTGAATATCACGATCATACCAACTTGGCCGATAACCTCTACTAGCGGGCCAACTTGACTGAATACCATGATAAGACCAACTTGATTGACGACCTTTACGAGCGAACCAATTTGGCCAAATATCACAATCGTACCAACTTGGCTGATAACCTCTATAAGCATATCAAATTAGTCTATTACCTTTACAATCAGACAAATTTGGCCGAATATCACGATCAAACCAATTTGGTCGAATATCACGATCGGATCAACTTGGCCGACGACATCTACGAGTGAACCAAGTTGGCCGAATACAAAGTTGGTCGAATACCAAGATCGGGATAACTTGGCCGACAACCTCTACAAGCGAATCAACTTGGCCGACAACCTCTATAAGTGAACCAACTTGGTCCCAACCTCTATGAGCAAACCAACTTGGTTATGACTTCTACGAGCGAACCAACTTGGCCGAATACCACGATCAGACCAACTTGGCCGACGACCTTTACAAACATACCAACTTTCACGAACACTATGATTGGACCAACTTGGCCAAATACCATGATTGAACCAACTTGTTGATGGCTACTATAAGAAATATACTCTGGCAACTGACGACAAACCTGTTTGATTGATGCTTCAGATCAAGTTTATTTCACTGGATATCAATTAAATTTCACTCAACCATTTGAACAGAATCTCTTCAAGCGAGGTCAGTGTTTAATTTAAAAGATGTTTTAGATATCAAGTAGGTGAATTTCCTTATTGTTTGCTTACTGAGTGAGCTATTTGTATTTGTGCATTGTTCTATTTTATTGAGTTTTTTTGCTTGGTAAATTCAAGTGATCAAATTATATGTCGATAAACTTTATTATGGGTTACTCAATTGAATAAGAAATACGTATTTTGTTGAATTTATTTTGATTTTTTAAAAGGGTTAACAAAAACCCATTAATGTTTTTCTAGTAAAGACTTAACAAAAAGTTTGGGAAAGACTTGGCGGAATTATAGTAAAATAAAATTGGCGAAGTTTTGCAAATATTCAAATTACAGCAATAAACTCATGTTAAAAACATAGCAAATGTATTCAAACTTGAATAAATAAGAAAGTGGGATAAATTATTCATGGGGCGAATGCCTGAGCTAGAAAGTAATCAAGGGGCCTTTATTAATTTTCTATTGACCGCCATCTTGCAAGGATTTATCTCTGATAGATCATTAAAAGGGTGGACCACGGCAGCCTGTTTCAAAGCGGTTTTTGATGTTGGCTAGCCAAATCAACTTTGCTAAGCAAAGACAACATTTTATCTACAAACACAAGGAAGTTTACAAATAAAATTATAAAATTTATGCAAAGTTTGTAAAAAAAAGGTCTCGTACCAATATAGGTTTTTTAATGCCACAACTCAATATTCTTACTTCAAGATTAAAAGGTGTCAAAAATGACATCAAGGTTTTCCCAAAATTCACAAACTCCCCACTCTATGGGTCAAGGTCTTCCAGTTGGCGAGCACTTTGGAAATGAAGGTTGTGGGTCCAATAGTGAAAATCCATCTAAAAGGCTCGGGTCACTGACCGAAGGTCAAATTTTTAGGAAATCACCTTTGAAATTTTTGTATGATGATTGGAAAAGGGAAAGTAAACATCTTCTGTCGTTACCATTCATTTAACAAAGTATATAGTTTCCTATTTGAACTTTTGAATTCGAAAAAAGTAAAAGAATATATTCAAAGACGAAACTATTCCAAACAGGGCATAGAGAATAATTAAAGGCTCGGATAAAGGTCCAGTTGTTCGGATGTAGTTGGGTCGATGCACATTCAGTTCCATCAACAACTCTTTTTCAAACAAAGTTAAGGGAAGACGTAAACCTAGTTTAATGAAGACTGTATCGTAAAAGAAGCATAACAAACAGATGGGGTCAGTAGATTCATCCCTGCAAACTAGCTCGTCCTGGTCAAAAACAATTAATTTAATAAGATTTTCGTCTATATTACTCATAACTCTCTCAAATTTCTAATCTTATCTCATGATGTATAAAGAGAGGTTTCCTTAATTAAATTCTTTTTTGGCCTAGGGATAAGTATAAGCATAATCCATTTTTTTAGGAAAATGCAGAAACGCAAATACAAAATGAAAAAGGAAAAGCAATTGAAATAGAAAAATGCAAAAACACAAGCAGACCAACCAAAGGAAAAGTAGAACCACCACTGGAAGAGTATTTAAAAGGACAAAGTAAGGGTAAAATGTACCTAAATCACAGTAAGGAATGGAGGATTAACGTTGGTGAAAAAGAAAGTTGGACAGTGAAATGGCAGGGTCAGGGTCTGAAATGAAAAGGGAATGACTGAGGTTTCTTTTTTAAAAGGGAAGTTGAAATGTTTGTTTTTGTAGTGTTGGACATGAGAATTTATAATTGATGGACCCACGTCTTGTCATAAAATGTTTTGGGACACGTGTGAAAACTGCCTTTTGTACATAAAAGTTTTTTCGTGTCAGTGCAGTAATCCTCATCGCCTCGCTCGGCTCGAGGCTAGGGATTGTGTACTGTCTAGATGTGATCGGTTAGAAGACTGATATAATTTGTTTGAATGTATAACCGATTTAGCAAAATCTAGCTTGACATTGTTCCGATTAAAGGTGAATTTGTATTCTTTGGTTATTTTCTATAATTAAGCCAATATTTTAGGGGTTCCTTTTTTTTTGTTATATGAAATATTACTTGGCAAATATACTTAAAATGTGATATCGTGGGTATTTTTAATGGATTTTATCCCCGATGAATGAGTGATTTCAATTTTATTGGTTATATAAAAATTTTTGTTATATGATTCCTAAAAAAGAGAAATGTATGGAAGACGCTATAAAAAATGGATGACCTCAACGAGTAAAAAACGTATTATTCTATGCAATACATATTACATTGATACATTTTATGCTCTCGGTGAGTTGATTGTCCGAGTATGGTCAACAAGTGGAGCTCCTCTCATCTCATTGTGACCTCCAGACATTCAAAAAGCTGCAGTTGCAAAGGGATCACCTCGGAGACCACCTCCAAGCTCCCGACCTCCAACTTGGCAAATATAATAACAATATCAACTTTTTTTAGATGCTAGTATTTAAAAATATCCATGTAAAAAATAAAATTCCAAATAGTAAGCAATTAGTGATCGATTTAGTGACGAAAACAATATTTTAGAATCGGTCACAAATTTCAGTGACAGATTGAGTCACAAATTTCAATCACAAATTTCGGTCACTAAATCAGTCACATATTTTTGTCACTAAATCAGTCATAGATTTCGATAAGTAAATCATTCACTGTAGTATCAGTGACCAACACATTAGTGATCGATTTTGGTCATTTAGTGACTTTTTTTGTCATTATTTATAGTTTTTCTTATAATGAACACTCAACTCAGAAAGAGTATAATTATATATAAGTATTAAATTAGTATCAAATATTAAGTTAGTGAGAAATACTCCCAATAGTTGTATTTATAGGCTTGAGAGAACCATGACATGTATTAGTAATCACTTCAATTACAAATAGTTGTGTCGAGCTTTGTGATCAGTTAGTGTGGTTATAACTGCTTTAGAATGATTACCATCGAAATATATGGTTAACTGTAGGTGGTTAATATCCATGTTGTTAATGGATATTAACTACTCCACTTATTCAGGATCAGGTAGTACGCAAGCACTCAAAAGCTCGAAAATTCGAGTTTTAAATAGATCTGGTTTGATCAATTCTATATAACAAACCTAGGTTGACCTTTGAAACAATTTACAAATCGATGGCCCGAGCTTGTTTAACTTGTGGCTTGAACTTAATGTAATAAAAGTTATCATAATCAATGTCAAATAAAAGTTAATTGATAATAGCAAAAACCTATACACATTAATGAGGAGTTTTAAAGCTAATGATTATGTGCGCTTTTTTGAGGAATTGAGATTTCGTTTAAGTTGAAACAAAAAGGTCTTGTCTGAACCAATCTGATCCTTCGGTGTTTATTTTATTTTATTTTATTTTGGGGGAAAGGACACGTCGTCCTAGAAACATTTCACAAGAAGACCCTTTTCACGCACAAATAGTTTCGTGGATAATTTTGACTTTTATAAAAACATTTCCCTTTTGATTTCATCATTTCACCTTACTTTGAGATTTCTGGTGCTTGTGGTGCTGGTGTTTCTTTCGGGTCTTGCTCCTCCTTCATTTTCATTCGCGTATAAGTTCTTAAATTCCTTTTTCTTAGGTACGTACCAATGTCTTCATCTTCTTCTTCCTCTCAATCCTACACTGCTAGTGGGGATAACCCCTTAAACAATAGGGATATTAACCCAATTGGGGCAAGCTCTTCATTGGGTTCTTCTGACTTGTTCTATATAGAAGGTGACTTTTATGGAGATTAAATCTCTTCAGACGTCTATGGTGGAAATCTCGCTCTCGTCGTTCTCGTCTATTACGAAGTGGACTTTAAGCCTAACTCAACCCCATAAAACCGGCTCAATGGGGTGAGGTTTGCATCCACTTATATACAATGAAAGACTCTAATCTCTAGTCGATGTGGGATCTCCAACATACCCCTGACTGAAAACCTTAGTGGTGTTCTTAAGGTTTAGGCAGCGAAGGGTAAGTGCAAAGTGCAAAGTCTCCTCTAAGAAAACTGTGGGAAACCATAAGACCACAATGATGAACGGGCTAGGAAAGGTAAGTTTCCCCCAATTTCTAATCTTAAGTACTCTTGGGTACTCGGTGAAATGAATCACTATTCTTCCATGTTCACTTCTAAGTCAAAGATTAGAGAGTCATTTTGTCTTTCAACATTTTCTCGGATGTTTGGCCCCACTTTGTCTTTGTCCAACCCTACTCTCCTTCTGATCGGGTTTTTATGAAATCTCCTCCTAATAGGGAAGATTTCACTTTAGTGTATAAGTACTTTTTTAAGGAATTAGATATTTTTTTTCCATTTCCCGACTTCAAGTGTGGCATGTTGACATCGATTAATGTGGCTTCTTACCAACTTCATCCTAATAATTGGGCTTTTTTTAAGGCCTTTCAAGTCTTGTGTGGTCACCTCCTTATTAAATCGAGTGTTAATGCCTCTCTATTTCTACCAATTGAAGCATGGTGTCGAGGTTGGTTAGGTCTCTTTAAACGGGCCTAATATGGATTGCTCTTTAGTGTATATACTTCCTCATTTAAAACAAAATTACAAATAGATATTTTTAAACTCAAGAGCACGCCACAAGATACTCATAAGAGACTTCTCTTCTACTTGAATTTTATCCCTCGCTTTCCCTTATACTGGCAACGACCCAAAAAATTAAAGTCTAGGGCTTATAACCTCCTCTCCCCTAGTGGAAAGAGGAGCATTGAGCTCATCAAGGACTTGTCAATGCTTATAAATTGCAAGAGTTTCTTTAACGTTTCTCTGGTCTAGGACCCTGCAACAATGTTTATAGGTAATGCCCGTATATTTTAGTTGTTCATAAAATTAATATTTTATTTAAATCTAATGGATTTTCTATTTTTTTTATAAAAGTCATGGTCAAGGGGTTTTGATTTGAAGAAGTGATGACCATGCCTAAGGCCTCTAAAGATGTGAGGGAGGTCAACCTTGCTAAGGTAGTCCTCAAAACCCTAACAAGCATCAATGGGTAGAAACGAGATAGGCTGACCCTTCCCTGACAAAGAAAATAACAGAAACTACTAAAGACATGTTGACCCAAATAGCTTCTCTAAACACCTCGACCCCATCAATGAATCCCATTGTGGGACTGAGTCAAGCTCAAGAATCTTTGTAGTCGATTAATGTGGTGGTGAGCATCCCTTCTCCGATGGTTTACGCGGGCCCCCTAGGTAATCTATCATGGCAAGAGCAACTTCTCGACTATTTTAGTGGTCCACGACAGCGCGTGAGTCTCGGCAACGGAAGGCAAGTCTTGTGGGGTTTGATTGGAGTGCCTCAGCGGTGGTGGTCATCGGAGAAGGCACAGTCATCATTGAAGAAGAAAGGTGAGCTTCCTTTTTGTGAATAATGTTGGCTTCTGGATAACGTTGTCTAGTTTGTAAGTTAGTAGGTGTAAGTTCGGAAGTGTTTTGTATATGTAAATCCAGAATTTTGTTTGTCTTATTTCCTTGAAACTTGCTTTCATTCATATCTGAGGCCATATTTGAAATGCATAGGAACATGGTGAGAAGTAGAAGAGGAGAGATCTTCTAAGGTGGACCGCGTGCGACCAACTGCATCTCTGTGAGAAGAAAGTGTGGGCATCCTAGTAATTCACTTGGAAATGAGGATGCTAAAGCTACTGTTGAATATAAGAAGTGGAAATTAAGGATGAAGGCTATTAAGGAGAGTAGTCATTGCTGGTTAATTATGAAGAGTATGTGACAAGACAATTATCGGATGGTTTGGTAAGTAATGAAGATTTTATATGACTGGTTGATTAAGTGTGTTATGTATGTATTATAGTAAAATTTTGAAATGGTATTTGTTGATTATTGTACGATCGGGGTGACCTTAAATCCATTTCTAATGGGAGAAAGGTGAATAAGTTGGGAGCACCACATGAGTGCATAGATGTTGTAGTATAGATGTCTGACTTAGGTGGTCTCATTCATGCAAGCTATGAGAATGTACACATAGGATTGCTTTGTGCATTCCTAGAAAGGTGGCTTGTAGAGACTAACACATTTCATTTACCTATTGGGGAGATGACCATCACGCTTGATGATGTGTCAAATTTGTTGCATATGCTCATTGTTGGCCAATTTATACAAATCATACCTTAGATGTAGATGGAGCGAATGACTTGTTGGTAAATTCCTTGTGTGTTGACCGTGGACCTACAACTAAAGAGACAAGGCACTGTCGGGGTGCTCATGTGTGCCTCAGCTAGTTGAGGTGTATGAGGATGCATGCTCAAGAAGGCAATGGATTGTAGTTGTGATACAACCCAACTCGACAAAAAGAAGACCAAGGACACAACATACACTTCACAATTAGGTTAGTCATCTCAACATACAAGACAAGGCCCCACCAAACCTTAGAAGAGGGAGAATTAGACATAAACTAGAATACCAATTGTTCTTCCTTCTAGTCTTCTTATAAGACAAATTAAGTAAATAAATTGGATTCACTTTGGGCTTCTATTTGAATAAAAGTTAGAAAAAAGGGTGTACTTAGTATTGACCTAAGATAAAAGGCTTGTGCAAAACACAGCTTAACCTAGCTTTTAGAAACACACCCATGTGTCACCCATGTGCCCACTATTGACCTAGTTTCTAGAAGCTTGTAGTCATTTACACTCCTACCCTTTCTTTCTTCCTCTCCAAGGCACTCTTATTTGTAAATAAGGTGTTTCCCCTCTTGTAAATCACATTGAATTTGGAATAGAAAGAAAACTTTGTCAGAGTGTTTTAGTGAGTCTTGAGTGCTCTCTATATTGGGTCTTATCTTGAGTGCAGTGCACTTCAAGTGGCGGCTCTGCACCACTCATCTTGGAAGCTTCCATCCTTCCAAGTGGCGTGAATCATCTCCCACTCCATAAGCTTTCTATCTCATCTTTCTCTTTGTTTTTCCTTTCATTCCTTACGCATCATCTTTATTGTCTCTTAATTGTTTTATCTTCTTTTACATTCGGTCTCTATTGCTTCTTTATCTTATTCCTTGTCTTTAATTTTTTCCAACATCATCATCTTCACACAATAACTGTGTTTTCTCTTTTGCTCTCTAGAAGAGAACCTTCACACTTACTTAACCACTTGGTTAAGTTCGTGTTTAGTGACAATTTTCTTTGAGCTTATCACCATATTCTGTTTAATTCAAAAATCCTAAACAAAGTGCAACCTCTAAAATGTGCAATCCTAAAACCAACTCACATCAAGTTTCCAGAGCATATTTACTTCACCTTGTTGGTTGCACCATCTTCACCGACAGAAGTGCTACTTCAGTTAGTGTCATATACTTGGCTTTTTGTAGATTTGAGGCTAACAAAGGCATATGCATGGGCGGCAGCCATGTTAACCCACATGTATGAGAAACTAAGAGATTGTAGCTACGCAGAGACTAGACAACTAGTTGGTTATGCAACTTTGTGGCAAGGTTTGATCTATAAGCATTTCCCTCTATAGGCATGAGACGTGTGCGATCCGAGTATTCTAAAAAGGAACCTCGTTCTATGATGTATGAGGTTGGGAAAGTTGCTTCAGTTGCATTTGGGCGTTGCAGCTAGATACAGTTACATTACCTGGCATTCGATTTTACACATACGAGGAGAATTGGGAAGAACGTCCATTTGAGTGGATATCCTTATTCTCGGGTTATATTAGGCTTGGAAGTTAAAGACAATTACACTTTCCTAAACGTATTCTCCATCAGTATGGATATGTGCAGAGGATCCCTCCACTCCCATTTGTAGTTAAAGATGGTGATTTGACTACAAATGAAGTGGACCGACGATGGTTGCATTTCAATGATTATGTCATACAAGATATGGACTTAGCACCTTATCCCGACGCTTGCGTTGAACAATATATGGAGTGGTTTCGATTTGTATCATATTCATATGTGATTCACATGGCTAAGGATGATCATATGGAGTCATACCTCCAGAAGCACCTGCACACGGAATCATTAGTTTTGGTGGTCTTAGCTTTTACCATTTGGATACATAATTAACAACAATTAAAATGTAAGAAAAATCAGCAAATTAGGAAAGGATCTCATGAACCCCAAACATAAAAAATTTCACAAACAATTACAGGATGATGTGCCTTTTCCTTCCTTCTAGTAATATTGTCTCTAGCTCTTTGGCATATCTCACATCTTGACACAAATATTTGTGCATCGTTGAAGATTGTTGGCTAGAAAATCCATTGTATAACATTCTTCTTGCTATTCTTTAAAGTCCGAAATGGCCTCCTACTAAAGTGTCCTACAAAATATCTTGAAACTCATGGTTAGGCACACATTTTCTATCAACTTGATCACTTACTTAATCTCCATAAGTATGCATACCCCCAAACATATAATTTAGCAACAAATTTCAGTTTACCGATTTGAGATTTAAAAACATGAGGAGGAAAAACAATATAAATTAAGTAATTTATAAGAATAGAATCATGGCACATCATGTATGGAATTCAAATTATATAAAAACTCATCAGGAAAGGAAAGTTACCAGAAAGTGTTAACGGGTCTATTGTCCCTTTAATTCTAATTAAGTAATCAACAACTTGGTTCAAAACTCTACTCTTAATCATGGCACATCATGCTTTTTACGGTGTTTATTCCATATATTGTTAATGGCTTTACAAGATATTGACCGATCAATATCAATATCATCTAAACCCTCCTACACATCAACCTCATGATATAATCCTTGGTCAAACTTTTGGTATTCTCCATATTCCTACAAAGTAACATGTTACCACAAAATTCCAACAAAACATTAAAAAAGACAACAAAACGTCACAAACTTGTTACTAGAATAAGAGATTTTAAATCCAAATAAAATCATTCTGGATTGTCCTATCCGGTACACTTTTTTTTAATTCCAAATTCACCTCACGGGAAGTAAAAAAATGTGTAATGAATAGGACGATCCGCAATGGTTTTATTTGTTTTATGGATCTCCTACTATGGAAAAACATTGGTTTACTGAACACCCCTTCCAGAATTCATTTTGCTACCTTATAGATTACTCAATCCAAAATTTATTTTTTCTCTTCCAAATTACTTCTGAAAGCTAATCTCAGAAAAAATTCAACGCAACCCATTTTTTACCACCAACGAAGCCTTCGAAAACACACCACCATCTTCGTCGTAGCTCCACTGACCTCGATGTTCCATGCACCAACCCCAACGATCACAGTAGCAAACTCACCTCTGTCGTGGAAGCCATTCAAGTTGTCCTTTCAAATAGAACTTGCAAGGGTGATTTTGTTATTTTGAAAATTGTAGGGGTGAAGAAAAAAATACCTAGCTTATAATCTCTAAAAAAAGAAAGATATTTCTTTCTACACCCTATCACTCTTCTTCCTGCACCTACAAAAAAGTGAAATGACAAAAATGATCTTGGGAGGTTTTAAATATGCCCTTTAAGTGATTTATTGTATACTGCAGTGTATAAGAGGGCACTCCAATTATTAGAGGCAGTGTGTGGATCCGATGCTTGTACGAAAGAAAATATAACTTTTGTTTTTTGATTTTACTTTGGGAATCTCTAATCCAAAATTTCTGCAAGAGTACATAATAGTAATTAACAGTAGTTTAGCTTCCACATTAATTAACAAACCAAACCAAACTTGTGAATGGATAATGAAGCACTAGAATCGGATTTTGGATATTAACTATTTTAAATCAATTATTTTTTACGATATTAAAATATGTTCTATTTTATAAGCATAATCACTTCTTCGTGTTTCGTCTCTTTTGACAACTGATGTTTGTTACTGAATTAAAAAAAAAATTAAATAATGCATGGATATCTGAAGAGAGTAAAGATAGGTGAAAGAGAAGAGAAAGTAAAGGATACCTAATACATTTTATGTTGTTACATAATGATTTTTTAAAATGAAATGTGAAAAAAAAAAAAAGTTAGTCCTGTAAGGTATTATAATTTTGAAGCAATGAGACTGATGGGAAAAACGCATGCGGAAGCAACACACAATCACGAATCAACTGCAGAAAAATAAACAACACAAGATTTAACGTGGTTCGGTTGCCAACTGCAACCTACATCCACACACGGGCAACTATTAGGTTTACATTATATCCTGTTGCACACCAATTACAAGTACAATGATCTCTTTAAATAGAGATAAATAGAGATAATAAAAGGACACAATGATTAAGCCCACTCACTAAAACATGGTGTCTACTCAGCCCAACCCAATTGATCCTGGCTTCATACCCAACAATCTCCCACTTGAAGTCACGGAACAATGTTCATCAGCCTTCTTAATCATTTTGAAAACTTCGTTAAAACTTCCCTTAGTTTCAACACATCAGTCACTGACCCGTTCTCTGTTCCTACCGACTCCCACTTACAGGAACTGCCGGACCCTGGAACAACCTGAGTTTCAACACGTCAATCACTGACCCGTTCTCTGTTCCTACCGACTCCCACTTACAGGAACTGCCGGATCCTGGAACAACCTGAGTTTCAACACGTCAGTCACTGACCCATTCTCTGTTCCTACCGACTCCCACTTACAGGAACTGCCTTATCCTGGAACAACATGAGAACAAACACTCTCCATATTCAACAAGAATTTTTCTGGAGAAGTTTCAACCGCTGGAATACTGGTTCTCCCAACCCACTGTCGTCTAGGAACCTTAGCTGAAGCGCAACCCGTGCTCGCACTGCCACAAGTACCTCTGACTGGTCTACCTGAACCTTTCCATGCTCGTTCATCCTGAATCTGACCTGTGGCTCTGGGTTTCTCTCTTGTAAAGACAACCCTCTTCTGCCCACGAGATTCTG
>Ga0123342_1002087_pt1 | contig 33530 bp, 14 predicted proteins | sample Turbeawhitnodule_FD_89960 | JGI IMG/M metagenome (GOLD analysis project Ga0123342, IMG submission 89960) | Root nodule microbial communities of legume samples collected from Mexico - Turtle bean Mexico white nodule | ecosystem: Host-associated > Plants > Roots > Nodule | place: Mexico: Nepantla... | reverse complement strand
CATACACATCATGCACCTTCAAGATCAACACCACTCTTAGGAGGATCTTGCTCACACACCTTCATAGCTTCCGCACCACTTTTTCTTACATGATTCAAGAAGACCTTCATGAAATGCCATCATGGGGTCTCATTCTTTTTTTCTTCAGTCTTTTTTTCTGATTCTGTTCTATAGTTAAATTTGGTTCAGTTAATAGAGAACGATAAATTAATGTCGTTTCTTTTGTCATGATTTCGTCACCCTCATTGATGGGAAACCCAATGACATGGTAATGTGAGGATACCTGAGTGAATAACTAAATTACATTCTTATATAATAACCAATCAAATGAATGTACTGAAACCATAACTTTTATAAGCTACATATACTCTTCTAAAGTCTAAAAAATAAGAGAAAACAAAATGTTTTTATTATTAATACATAATAATTAAAAAATACTCATACTTTTAAAAAACTATATAAGAATGCAAGGTATCACACTAGGTAGAAACAACTTGCATCATAATCCAAATCAATTCTAAAAAGGGTGTTTCTCCCTGCACCCAATCAAACCTGACCTACACCCAATTGCGTTTGTGAAAGTACCAAAGTACCCTTAATGAAAATGAAATTAGGTTAATTGTTTTCTGCACCCAATCACACACCCTTCGTCAATGCCATTCTCGCACTCAATCACACACCCTTCGTCTCTGCCATTCTCGCACCCAATCACACACCCAACACCGTGATTTGCATTCTCGCACCCAACACCGTGATTTGCATTCTCGCACCCAACACCGTGGTTCGCATTCTCGCACCTTCGTTTGGATTTCTCCGACAGCGGAGGCTTGAACAAAGATGAACCCAGGAGCTTGAAGGTCGTCCACTGTTATGCGAAGGTTTGAGCATCATCTGCGACAGTGAACGAAGGCACCGGAGAAGGCATCGGAGAAGACAAAGTGTGCGTGTGCGTTGCGTTGCAGACATTTTTAGGCGGAAATCATTTTGTGACTTCTGGATATTGTTGTGCGAAATCAAGTTGTGTGCTGCGGATATGTTGATCCAGAAGTGTTTAAATCACTTCCAGATGTATGTTTGTATGCGGAAGGTAGTAGTCGTGGACTGCGATGGTTTCATTCAGAAGGGTGTGAATGGATTATGGATATTTGTGTGCGGAATATAGTTGTACGCATTTTCATATCTGGAGTAAAATATCTACTTCCGGACGCCTGCATCTGGAATGCGAAAACCAGGCTTCCAGATGATGATATCTGAGCACAACCCCATTAAAACCTCATCTTCTGCATCTCAAAGCATCATCCAAAGAAAATCAAGTTCCTTCTGCAGCTCACCATACACTATTTTTCAAAGTGAAGAAGAGAAGGACACAATGGAATTTCTAAAAATTCGTCGGGTGTCAATCTTAATTGATCGAGTACAAGAAGCAATTGCCTTCTAAAAAATGTATTCATTTAAATTTTAAAATCTGAAAAATGTCCAAATCAACTCATGTCAAGTTGGTCTTGCTTACTCTTGCATGAAACTAATCAAAAGGACATGTTCTGGGTAATACTTTCCCTTGAAGATTCCTTTGGTGTGCTTATGTTTGTAGAACAAATGTAAGGGTAATTCATAATACCGACTAACATTTTAATCCTAAGATTGTGTCGTGTAGTATATTAATAGTATTTTTGGCAGTTTAGAATCACGTCAAGATAGCAAAAAACGAAGCATTAAATATTAATATGTAGTTTTTATGGCAATGGAGTTCTAACATGAAACTAAACATGACTTTCAACATAATTATGAAACTATGAGTATGAGCTGGTAATTCTATACCCACGACCCCAACATACCAACTCAACTCAACCCAACTATATTTTGGTTTAATTAGATTCGTTTAAATTCATTTAGGCTTACATAATTATAATTGGTGTTACACTTTTTTTAAACAAACTCTTTCTAACACACTCAATTACAACCCGCAAAATCGTGTTTTTAATAAATTTTAAGTAATAATAAAAAATAATCTAAAAGTGTGTTTCTAGTATTTATCATATAAAATTTCATGATTTTGTTGAATCGTAGGGTAGCAGAAACCAGTGGTAATCATCAATCAATTAGTATTGAAGGAAAAACCATTCCTAGAATAAAATTGAAGTACTAAGCAAATGAATAAAATCAATCTAAATGAAAAAGGCAAAGTATCGTAAAAGTTATGTATTTTCTTAAAAATAAAGATGGTAAATGTCAAGAATTCAAGTATAAAATTGTAAATCTCCTGTTGAACAAATGAAGATAAGTAAAATGAATATCATATAGAATTAATTTTTTTTCCTCCAAACAAAAAATTTAAATTTAAATTGAGAATTTTATATTAAATAGTGATAAGTGAGATAAAATAATATATAAAATGAAACACGAAAAATGTGAAAAATTATGGAAAGTGACAAGTGGCAGTGATACAAAGGATTAGGGATCTATCTCCTATGCTAGCAAATTTTTGGATAGCTTTTATCTTAAATTCTTATGGTATAAATCTCAATCAATATTTTTGTTGAAAAATTATTTCTGAATCCGGTATTAATTTATAATTTATGTAATCTAGAATATATTTTAATGTAATGTAGAATATATTTTTGTCTTACGAATTGCTTAATCTAAAATATTTTTTCAAAATTCGATTATGAATTTTATATTGTTAAATCCAAAAAGTTGTCCCACCCTTTCAATTAATTCTGGATTAGGATTATACAATATGGAATACATACAAATCTGTATAGCTCCTTACCTTATTTATAGAATGGTATTTCTGGAATTATAAGAGTTATGAGAGTGCCGCAAGAATACATGGGGGTACAGGAAGAAGCAGCCATCATTCAATAGCTCAATATTTTCAGAATTTGGGCCACAATTCAGCCCATTTAAACCCAATATTACATGATTTTAGATTTCACATTATAACCCAAGGTATAGTTTCTAACAAACAACAAAGTGCAAGGAAATAAATGTGTTAAGTTGTGCTCGCAATCTTCCTCAATCCATGTAACAACATTATCAAACAAAACAAAAAAGTTACAACCATAAGATAAAAGCAAACAAAACAAAGTACCGTGAGAAGAAAGTGAAAGTCATACATTGAACATTTTACTAAACAAAAACGATTTTCATAAATGAGGAAAGTTCTTCCCATTTATGTCACTTTTTATCTTTGATTTTCTTCGCCCACCCAGGTACTATATATAAATCATGCTAAGGAAGAAAGCAAAAAAGAAAAAAAAGGATACACCAAAGTCGCAAATTATTCCAGTTCTACCTTTTCCTTTTCTTACAAAATAACTTGAATGGTTATGCAAATTAAGTTATAAATCCAATAGTTAGTTATAGAGATTAATCTAAAGTGTAGAGAAAAATAATATTTGATTTTGAGGAGGAACACAAGTCTCAAGAAGACAAGAAGCAGTGTGAAGCTTAATTTTAGCCGAAGGATGGTGTTGTTGGTTGATATGGTATGCATTTTTCCATGTGGAAGAAACACTTTATTGTAAATCCTTTCAAGTACATCTTCACCACTCTCTCTCCACTTTATCACAAAAAAGGAAAAGGGGGGCAGCACCAAAAGCAAAGATCATCTTTTCTTTTCCCTATCCTTTCAACTTTCAAAAACCATTTTCACTGATGATTTTCATGCAATTTGAATACAAAAAAAACTAAAGATACAACAAGTATACTTCCTCTCACCCCCTCTTTTGCATTTTCAAGGTAAGCACTAACTAAGTAATGTGGCTCTTGTACACTTAAAATAATGGCTACCCTAATGGTTATTTGGAATATTTTATAAATCCCTAGGAAGGTATCCCTAGATATCTCCCTCTTTGTCTTGCTTTAGTAACATGCCAAACTTTACATTCTCCATTGGGATTCCTTCACTCTACACTTACATGTGCATACAAGTATATCTCCTCTCTAAATTCTCAAGGGCTATCAATAGGTATGTGTATTTGTGAGTTAGAGTACTAAGTGCATGTTTACATATTTCTCTTAGAAAACCTCAAAAGTACTTTTTATCTTTAAAGCAATAAATTATTCTTCTTATTTCATACATTAAAATTGGTAATTCTACTTGATGAAAGTTTCTTTTTAATCTTATCCTATTAAGTGATATTCCCTCTAGTAAAACATACACATAAAGAGAAAAAGAATGTTGCTCAAGTGAAGCCAAATTGGCCAAGAAATGCGCAATCATGGGCATAAATAGGTGCTAAGCAAATGAATGTGTAGAATCTCCAACTTTAATCAAACCATTTAAAGAGAATTAGTTTGAGGCAAATGGAGTTTGATGGATGCCATGTGGAGTGATTATCGGCAAGAAAAGAGGGTTTATTTTGTATTATTATGCTACACATGCATTGGAAACTTTTGTATACAAGAGTAACAAAAAGACATTATTGTAGTTTTAATATTGTTATGAAGTAAATGCTCCAAAAAATGGAGTCCATCATAAGGGGGAAAATGGCAAAGAAGTTTTGCTTAGACATATTGGGTCCAAGATGGAGGCTTTGTTTAAAGTACTCTATCATTCTCTCTCTCTCTCTATGCATTTCTATTTTATTCATAAAACCAAAAGACTTCTGATTTATATGTGATGTGTATGTTTTGTGGGGTAAAGGATCCTCAATTAGATTGTCCTTTTGCATCCAAATTTCCTTTGTAATCATGAGTTTCTTCCTTTTTCCCATTCTTTCTTTCTTTTCATTCTGCATCATTTCTACACTCATTTTATATTTTTTTTCTCTTGTCCACAAAATAACCATTTCAGCAAGTACTTTTCAGCATGAATGATATATTAAATCATGGGATTCTACGTAATAAAATGGCAACACATTAGTGAAATAACAATTGTGATCATTTAAATTCAGATTTGATTTAGTTTTGTAAAACCCATTAGCAAGACATGCTTTGCATTTTTAGCTTTATATCTTAGTTGAATTAAGAAGAGTAGTTTTGTGTATTTGTTTGTGTTGAATCATGAACCATAATTAGAAAAGGTGTGTGTATATATTAGACAACATTATTGAATATAATGAGGTAGGTGAAGGTGAAGATTAGTGGAATATGTAGATTGGATGCTCAAGTCTATGTCTACGTTATCCTATTGATTGAAAATTTATCAAATAATGATTTTGTGAGCATATTCATAATTGTGAGGATGTAAACAATTAGTGGAGACAATACAAAGGTTTAATTTGAAAAAAGAAAAAAATGTTAAAACTTAACTTTGTTTGAATTAGATGAATTTAAATTTGGATTTAATTAAATTCTCCAAAGTTTGGATTTAATTTATTTAAGAGTATTTTTATGTAATTTCGGTGTAAAAGTTTTTACTATGAATTAATGAGATATTGGACTAAGGATAATTTTTAAGATAATATTACTCCTTTAATTATTTTTTATAAGAATCAAATTAGTTGTTTCACTTGTCTTTTTTACAATACTAGTCTAAAATCTGTTATGCATTATTATTATTTTTATCAAAATATTCATTAATGATATGTTTTTTTTTCTTCAAATAGATGAATTAACGTGTTGAGGTTATTTAAAAGTCTAATCTTGTTTTCTGTAAAGAGTATATTGAAAATTTTACTTTTTTATTTACATGCATATAATGCTGACAAAAAAATTACATGTACATAATGAAAAATTAAAACAATAAAATATATTAATGATAAGAGGGGCTCAAAAAACTAAAAAGTATTAGAAAAAATAACTATAATTTGTTTCATTTCTGTTAGGATATAATTTTAAAAAATGTATAAACTTAAAATAAGTTTATTTTTACTAATTAAATTAACTAGTGTTTTTAATTTCTCTGAATTATTTAATAAAGTCGTATAATAAAGATCAAGACAGAGTATCTAAGTCAATAAACGTGACAATTATGATTAGATGACAATATAAAAACTTTACATTAGTGTATTTGGACAATTTTCTCTTATTTTTGTTAATTGTTTTAAATATTGTTCATTTACAACTTTAATATTTCATATACGTGGTAGAATAAAGTGAAATAAAATTTGTGTAAAATATTTAATTCATAAAAATATAAAATTGAAGATAAAATATTGATGGTAAAATTTGAAATTCTAGATTTTTGGGATGAAATGTGTGTGAGTTTTGTTTTTTTATCCAAAAAAATAGATAAATTAAAATAAGGAAGTATTTGGGTTATCCAACTCTTTTACCAACAAAGTTTAAAATTTTATCTACAAAGTTCAAAATTGTAAAGATAGATATAAGGTGTCTGCATATACGGGAACTTCAAGTAGACATTTCTACATTTCAGAGTCAATCTATTATAGAAAAGATGTTGTTTTTCTTCTTTCTTATTTTCTCTTTTTTGTAGTAGATTGTCCTCAGTATTAGTGTATAAAATGTTTGGATTTCCCAAGGTCCTTATTGTGGCAAAAGGAGATATATGTTCAACATATCTAAAAAGCTTTGCCAACTTTCACTATAGATCCTCACAATAGAATGAAAACATAATGCATTAGGGATCAAAGATATGTTCATAGATTTGATTTCAAATAGACAGAGGTAAATAAACTATAATAATAGAGAAAAGTGATTGATGATTAGAGTTAAAATATTCGTTCAATCCATAATTCACTAACTTTACCCTCTCATCGTAGTCCCTCAATGCTGAGCAAAAATAAAATAAAATCATAGTATCTCAACTTAAAAATTTTTTATAAGCCAAGAGAATCCCTAACTCTTGAATTTTTTTTATACAATGTCACATGAACACCATCTTCACTCATTAATGCTCGAATATAGGCTATTTTAATCTCAGTTTCTACCATATCTCTCACCCTCTCCTAACAAGGAGTACTTACCCATTTCAGTCCACACTTTTATGAGATATTCTTTGTTATGCTTAAAGTTTGGACAACTAAGAGTCAAAACACCATATAATATTTTGGAGGATTCAATACCTCAAATTAATTACATAATATGAAATCATTTTGTATGCTACTGATAGACTCCTTTAGACAAATGCACAAATCTGAATAGGAGAATGTTGTTTTTTTTAATTGAGTTTGTAATCCATACCTAAGATTTTAGTTGATCAATTCTAAAAATTTCCTCCCCATCTATTACATCATTCCTAAAAATCACATTATTTCTATGTTCCCATATATACCTCTCACTATTGTCACCCATGTAGTCTTTCAAATTTTTTTATTTTTTTATTCATACCTAAAATGTTAAATGGATAGAAATGTGTTTTTAACATTGTTAGGCTGGGCTTATTTAATGTCAATACACTTGTTACATAAGTCCCATGCCAACTTAGCTATCTTACAGTTTAGGAGGAGGTGTTGGATGTTTCCATCCTTTTGCTTACATCCTGCACATAATTTACAATCCATCATAACTCTTCTATGATCAAGATTATCCTTAGTTGTGATATTGTTTAAGCCTATTCTTTAGATGAAGTTTTTAAGATTAGGTGTTGCTTTCGATCTTCATTATGTTTGGGAAAAAAATTCTTCGTTTTCACTGTCATCATTATTGTGTAGTAATATATATATATATATATATATATATATATATATATATATGCATTTTTTTTACATTATATGCCTGATTTTGTTCACCTTTCCATTTCCAAGAGTCGTGTCCATCTATTCTTGGTAAAATATTTATTGTCTCATTCATAAAAGTTTTGAACAACAGATAGTTCCCATTCAAACTAGCTCCCCAGACAAATCTTCATTCCCATACTTCATTGTTCCAGATCTCAATTTCAAATATTGTAATTATATCCTAGGATATTCTCCAGCAAGGGTTAGAAGTGTGTTACATCTATCATTACAAAAATTGATATATTTTCCCCTCCCTATAACATATAAGATAATATTATCAAACCAATTCTATTCATAACCTATCCCACAAACTATCTTTAAATCCTTCTACCACACTGATTTGTGCTTGTTTTGCTTAGGTTGATTTAATTCCTTCTATCACCATATTTAGATTGTAGTATGTTCCTCCATATTCCTCCATTTCAGTTGCAAACCTCCATTTTCATTTTGCAAGCAGTGATATCCTTTATAATTAGTTCTTCTACTTCCTTAGATTTACAAATTGTTGACCATTTTACCCAAGCTATTTTCTTTTCATCTGATCCACATCTCCACAAAAATTGTCTTTGAATTTTTATAATTTCCTTTATTAATGCTTTTGGGGCTTTGAAAAAGGAGAGGAAAAATAGGGGGAGAGGTGTAATTATAGCTTTGATCAAACAAACTCTTCCAACAAATGTTAGATACCTACCATTCAAATGTGTCTTTCTTAACTTTTGTAAAATGTTGTCCCACATCTTAATTTTTCTAAGATTTCCCCAAATTGGTATTCCTAAATATATGAAAGGTATCTTAGCAGTGCAGTTCAAAACAACCACATATCTATTCAATTTTATTTCAGTTATCTCAACTCCACCTAATTTGTTCTTATAAAATTTCACTTTTAGGCTTGATATATTACTTCAAAACATCTTAAAACAACTTTCAGAGTTATGATATTTTTCATATTATTCTCACATATCAACGAAGTTTCATTAACATATAGTATTTATTTCTAAGCTTCCCCCCCTATTTTAACCCCTTCTAAGTATCCAAATGTTTTAGCTTGTCTTATGATGCTAGCTAGCCCTTCAGCTGCAATTATGAAAAGAAAAAGTGTCATTGGGTCACCTTGCCTAATTCCTTTTGAGGGGATGAACTCTTGTGTGGGACTTCCATTAACAAATATTGAAATGGATGTTGAACTTAAGCAGTTTCTAATCCAAGAGATTCATCTCTTACAAAAGCCTAGTTTTTTTAATATATAGTATAAGAAGTCTCAACTTATAGAATCGTAAGTTTTTTCAAAATTTACCTTCATAATTAAACACCTTTTTTTCTTGGCTTTCATGCCCTTTATCACCTCATGAAAAAATATTATTAAAAAAAAGAAAGAAAGAAAATACAAGGAAATATGAGGGAACTTGATCAAAACTCATATATTAACAAAAACAGTACATAGATAATTTATACATATTAGTAAAGAATTCTAAGAAAATACTAGATAGAAACATATTATATCAACGAAACTATTTTACATGAATAAAGCCTTAAGTTAGTTTTTACTACCTTCACATTTCCATCATGTAGCTGGATTTCTTCTTATGAAAATTGAGAATTGAGTTGAATTCATTATTGTCTTCTACTATTACTCTTGGAAAAGGTATATCATCAAGATTTAAGTTAATTTTTTTTCTTGAAACTGATTTAGGTTAATATGGTGTTAAAATAGTGATATCTTATGGTGTGTGACTCTAAGCATAAAAAGAAATAACTAATAATATTTTATAAATTATTCATACATTTAAAAAACAAAAAACTTTTTGTTTCAAATAATCTACACACTATCTTTCTAAATTTTAAATTCTAAAAAAGTTAAACTTTTTAATTTTTTTATAATTGCATATTACAAATATTACTAAAGGCTTTATTTTCCGTGGCTCTCACTCTATTTTATGTTTTCTTGAGGGTGACCGGAAGTGCTACTTCATGACCTTAAAGCCATGTTTGAATAGCGGAAAATGATAAAGTGATTTTTTTGGTCGAAAACAATCATCAAATCCTTAAACATGTCCTTTTCTGCAATGACTCACTTTCAAGAGTTGCCAAAATTCTTCACCCAATTTTTGTTAAATGCAAAGGTAAATTGTTTGAAAGCATCACTTTTTAGAGTTCTCAATTGCTAGTCAAAACCCAATTACCATGTTCTCAATTGAAGTGTCACTGAGTTTGGTTCCATGTGTATTTGTGTGAATCAATGTGCTTCACTTTTTCCTTTTCATTTGGGGGAAGAAAATAAATGTACTTGCACAATAGGTGTTGGTGAGAATTTCCTTTTTATATTCTACTATCTTCCATTCCCAATATTATTTCAAAAGTAACTATAAAAAAAATAACTATAACTAAAAAAAATGAAAAAAAAGTAAAATTATTGGAGATCTCACATCGACTAGAGATTAGAACCTTTCATCGTATATAAGTGAGTGCAAACCTCAATCTCATAAGTTAGTTTTATGAGATTGAGTTAGGTTTAAAGTCCATTGTGTAATATGGTATCAGAGCTATTTTCGAGTCTATCCTAACGTATATTTGTTGACAATTTGCATAAATCATTTTTATGAATATTTTTTTTAAAAAATAAAATAAAATTAAAAGAAGACATTTTATGGGTGTTCCAACTTTAACAACACATACAGTTACCAGAAAAAAGAAATACAATACTCCTGTATAGATACGTAACACTACTCATTTTTATTCAACTTAATTAAGAGTGGATAAGTTTGTGACACAAACTAATTGATATGATTTATTAGTGCAATATACTTAATTGCGCTATATTTACTTTTTATTACACTAATCGGTTTAAGTTACTGATTCATATAAACTTGAAAGAAGAAGAAAAAGAATGAAAACACTCTAAAACTAACAATTTTTATATATAAATTAATTTATAAAAATTCTCTCGAATTAATTCTTTTAAAAATATTTTTTAACTTATTTATAAACTAATTTTAATTTATAAAAACATATTTTTTCTTTTCCTTTTCCTATAAACGTTTTCTATTTAGCGTAACTTTGTTTTTTCAATTCTTTAAATACGTTAAAATATATTAATTTCTTTTCAAATCAATATTATTTTTTGTCCGTTTCATTTTAATTAAAGGAAATTAATATATCTAAATTGTATTAATTTGGCAGTTATAACAGTTCTTGTTTTATTCTATGTATATTTATGTTCTTAATCTTTAATAAATTATCTTTATCTGTTTTCTAGGGTTCCAATTTTTTAAGTTTGCTAATTCTGTTCTCCCAGTTATACTGAGGTGTTCCTGTACTAGCATATTTGTGTAGGAATAATATGTATAATATGCAGATAAGTATTCTTATTTGTCTATGTTTTTTTTTTCTACAACATCTTATACCTAAACTAGCTTTTGAATTTACTAATTTTCATACTAAACATATAATTATAGATACCACTCTTGGATGATAGTATAAAATTAGAACATTATCCCTTTTTCTTAATGTAAAAAAGATAGAAAAATAGTTGGTTAAATAAAAATATTAAAATATTTTGTATTTATAACTAAAAAAAAATTCAATACAAGAATTTTGATTTTATTTAACTTCATTAATCATTAAAGTGGTTGAACACACATCTGATTTTTAATATTACATTTGTTATTAAAAGAAAAATTAACATTATTTTGCAATTAACATTCATCCCTTTGTTTTATAAATTTAAAATTATTAATGATTTTTTTTTCAATTTTTACATATTAACGTTAATTTCCTTTTAATAGATACGTGAGATTTATTAAAAATAAAATGCTTGGTCAAATATTTTTGTAAAGGGAAGTTCAAATAAAACTACTGAAATAAAAGAAAATTTACTAAATATATATTTTTATTATACTAAAAATGAATATATATAATTACTTTTTGTATTCAATGGATTATTTATTCTAAAAAATATTGTTAATTAATAATTACAAATTGTATTATTCATAGTTTTAAAGATAATTGTTATACAACCTTATTATATAAAACAAAAGTCCTTATATTATATTGTGTTTGTTTTTTTAAACTATTAGCATATTAAAATTAAATTCAAATGTTTTTTTTTATATTTCCAGTTAAATTATATCTCTTTTATATCATTATTCTTCATTTTATTTTTAAAATTATCAATCATTGTCTCATCGTGAGTCCTGCAGTAACTATAATCACAGTTTCATAAATTTAGTAACATTGACTTTTAAGTGAAGGCCAAAAGAAAAAACAATCATATTTAAATAAAGCTCCAGAGTCGATTCTTACTAGATTCATAGTAAAGATTTGGCAAACACAACCCTTTGCTGATTTTTTTTATGATCTATTATATGACTATTAATGTTTTATAATTTTTTTAGAATAAAACTATATAAAAAAATCAAGTTTCAAAGGAATTAATATTTTTTTAAGGATGATGGATCATAACAATATTGTTACAATGGACTTAAAATCAAAATAGTGATGTTATTTATTGGAACAATAGGGAGAGTTTCACTTTATTTTCATTCCTATCTTAGATTTTTTTTTATAATATTATAAAAAGTTTAATATCATTTAAAAGTTACTATCAAGATAATTTATATTTTTTTTTTCATTGATGCATCTTTTGTAAAAAACTCTAATGTAAATATTATGTTCCAATTTGGACATTGATTTTAATGATATCATTTTAGAAGATTTATCCAACATTTCACACTTAAAATTTGAAAAAGACATAATATATTTAGGATTTTAAACCAACAATCATACACAACTCCTCAATAATAATAAGGTGTGCACTGGAATGGTAAAGGGATAATATTTGTCTTTTTTATTTTTCATATTAGCATTTGGACCACTCATAAAATTTTTTCCTTCTTTTGGAAAATATTTTGGGTTCAACATGAGATTTTCCTCTTACCTTTAGAGGAATAATAAGAACAAGTAACTACAAATTTCCCATGATCAACAATCTCATCATCTAAACTTCAAGACTCTTGTTAGGTTTGTTGATTTATATCTTCCTTTCATTTGGGGAGGAATTTGGATCCAAGTACGTGTCCTTGAACAACTTCATGTTTTCTTATTGTTAGGTTGTCGTTTTTAAGATTGATTTTTTACTTGTTTTTATGTAATTCACTTGCTCTTAGTTTTCCATTCTCCATTATTTGTTTATTAGGTTTAATCATGAAGTTGGTTAGCTCCTAAATAATTGACTTTGATAAAACTTAGCCCACCCAAGATGAAGTTTTCCTTTAGGAGATCCATCTTGTTAAGATCATGTAATCTGTCAATGAAGTTTATCTTAAGTCACATCTTCTCCTCCCCTTCACCCAAAACTCTATTCCATCTATGTTGTCATTTGGAGTATTCTTCTATGTGATTCCCTTATTGCTTGAGCATGAATACATTGTTGGTCTTTCTCTCATCCATTTTGTTGTTCTCCTAATTTTCCTTTTTGTGTTGATCACTTCTTACTTCCTATAATTGTTTGTTTGATGGTGATAACTCCTAAATTTTGGTATATTAAATCTTCATGTTACAATCCAAATTACATCTAGCTATTTTAGTTTCTCAAATTCTACATTGTTATCAACCTCTGTGAATCGCACAAAGTAAAAAATCTTTGTCCTGTCTCATGTACCTTTCTTGTTATAAACACTTTTAATACTTTTTTTCAACATTGTGTCGAAGTTCAACAACAAATATGTGAAGAAATACAATACTCCGCTTATTCCTTTTGTTCCTTGTCTTTAGACAACCATCAACAAACTCGTATTAAAATATTTAAAGACTTTATTTAGTGATGTAGAAGTATATGTAATTTAATTCTTATTTCAAATATTATAACAAATATACTTGTTTAACACTTTATTTATTGAAATATAAAACTTAGAGTTTCATAACTTTTCCTTATTAATTTCATGCTAAATTTTGATCTTGTAACCACATTTTAAAAAATATTTAGTTATTTTATAAATATACCTAATTAAAGTGATAGGTGCCTTTAAAATTATTGAGAAAAATAGTTTAACATGAAAACTTGCTCGATACTCTTATTGCATGAACAACTAATATTATTTATTTACTTAGGCCACAGCCTAAAACCTCCATTTGGGGAAGTAGGACATGTAACACTTCATACTACTAATTTATCTTACATTCTATAACGTTCAAAATCCATATGCAACGTTAGGCGTACCCATTATACTATTCTACTTATTCCATATCGAAATTTTGAACATATTAATAAAGAAAAATAATACTTTCACACTTAAAAATCTTAGATCTAGTTTACAATTCATTTTAATAATATAATACTGTATATTAAAATTTTAAATTAAAAAATAAAATAAATATCTTTACAATATTATTACTATTTTGAGTTGTCATGTTTTTTTTATTTATTATTGTTAAAATATTACTACCCATTAATCAAATTATATTATTACAAGTGTTTAGAATAAACAGAGAAATCAAATTGTATTATTACAAGTGTTTAGAATAATCAGAGAAATCAATTTGTATATTATTACAAGTGTTTAGAATAAACAGAGATGCATTTTGTTTCCAAACATATGTATCCATAAGCCATTCTTGCATTGAAGAAAGCTTATGTAGGTGCTGTCACTGTGTTTTAAGAGTAAGATACAACTTAAATTAGTTTTTTCAAACTAAATTTTACAATAAAACTTTAAGAAACTAAACTGAACTATTATTTAGTTTTCTAAATTGTTTTAAACTATTTCAAAACTGAATTATGATAAACTGTTTATTACAAAGTGAACTTTAAACCTAACTCAAACTCATAAAACCGGCTCATAGGGTTGAGGTTTGCACCCACTTATATACAATCAAAGGCTCTAATCTCTAGTTGATGTGGGATCTCCAACACTGTTTTCATTTAGATAAATTATCCATTTCTTTATATTGCCGGTATCACTCTTAAAAATATTACTATATTTACATAAATTTACGCAGATAATTATTAAAAAATGGATACATGTGAAAACTAAAATAAAATAAATTTAGTGGTGTGAATTTGTTATTAATGAAATTTATAATTATTAATACATTGACAATTCATAGCCACCAAATGTTAGAAAAAATATATATTTGGGAACGCAAATAATCCCAATATTAAGCTTAATACACGGCTGTCCTTTAATTCAACAATATTAACATATAGAGTAAATTTAATTAAAATTCTTTATTATTAAAAAAAGAAAAAGCTAGAGTACCTTAACATGAAATGATAAATAACACTAATAACTTTACCATCCAATTGATTTGTTGCAACCTAGGTTCATAACATCATTATTAATAATAATCACGTATCGTCAATGTTATGATACTAAAAGTACTATGTTACCACGGTAATTTTATCATTGTTTTGGAATTATTAAGGTTCTGACACTCTGTTCATTTTCCAGTTTTCCAAACAAAGCTCAAAATATTGAAACATTGAGAATTTCAGTTGTTCTTTTCAATTAGAAAATGACAAAATCTTAAAGAAGCATGGGAAAGCTCATTCTCACTGTATAAAGGCTTTTGGAGGGGACAGAACCATTAGTCTGCTACCGAATCTTCAGTTTCTCACTAAAAAACAGAAAACAAGATTAAAAAATTTGGCTCTCCAAATCACGAAGTGTTATCTTCCTGTAATCTTTGTTTTGCATGCTTGAATAGTACTAATCAACCACTTTCCATGTCACATAATATAAAATTATCACACCAATCTCCAATGCTTCACAATTTCTCTCAAAATTATCACATACTACTTTACTAGTAAGATACTGTTTCCTTATATCTTTATATCATTTTCCTTAAAATAGTGGCCCTATACCATTCCATTTACTATTTTTTTTAATTTGCATATCATTATAATTATAGGAGTTAACAATCTATAAAAAAAAATTAGAAAAATCATATAAAGATATCGTATCAAAGTTCTAATATAATATTATAAAATAGAATAGATGTTAAAAAAAAATAAAGATGAACAAAGGAGTAAAAGAAAGAAAGGATATGAAAATTGAAGAGATATTATTTTTATTCATTTTACTCTGTTTATCTTTGTTTTTTTTTTCATATCTATTTTATTTTATAATAAATTAAAATTTGAAACTTAGTTATATATTTCTGTAATTTTCACTCAGATTAATTAAGATTTTTTTTTCAGAACTAGATTATATTTTTCCCCTTCAAACTATGAGAAAAAATTACGATAAATAAGCATATAAAATTGACTATGAAAAGGGTAATTATTGGCATCCCGAGGAATCTATCCATTTTTCTGAAGTAAATTATTTTCCTCTCTCCTAAGTAAAGTAAGTTCTTATTCTTAAAAGTAAGAGAACTCAGCAGCTAGTATCATGTTCTGCGACAGCTATAATATTTGAAAAATGAAAGTTCTTGTGACATGAGAGATTACGTGTATCACAGATGAATGATGGTGAAGAAAATCAAAATATTCCAAACTATGTTCACAATACACACATGCACATAAATTGTGAAAGTAGAGTAATATAATGGTCTATTATTGCACACACAAAATTTGGAAATGGTAGAATATGATGTTTGAAATGTGTAGGAGGCAACAAAACATAAATACGCAGTCCATTGAAAAAGTGAAGATGTTGAAAACAATGGGTGTGTGTGTTCCTTAGTGGTTGATGATTGAGAAATGGGAATTTGAAAGATGAAAGAGGAGATGGGGCCAGAAGCTAAAGGGTAGAATTTGTGTCCCAAAATATATAGTTATAATATGTGTTCCACCAAATACTACAACACATGCATATGCCCTATGGTATCTATTTATCCATATAGAGATTATGATATTGAGATAAAGCAAGGAAATGAAATGAGATGATTAAGCATAGAAAGAGAAAGGGTGTGACATGCATGCATAGATTGAGAAAGACAAAAACATGAGAAAGGGATTTTGTTTGGTGGAAAAGGAAAGGAGAGAGGACAGGTGAACACTTTACGCCTCATTCCACACGTACCCATCAATGTGTGTGTCTAATCTAATCTTGTCAACACACCACATACATAACTTACTTCCACTTCTACCAATATATTTTCATCACCTTTAAACTAATTTGCTAAACAATTAATTAATACCTTAAAAATATTAAAGTACCCAAAAAAAATCCTTTCTATTTTTAATTGATAGGGATTATTCTAAATATAACTTTTGAAATAATTATTATATTGTCAACGATTTTAATTCACTTTATATATAGTATTTTGTAACTTTATTAAATGTTTTTTGTTGTTGTAAAATAATATAGGTATTAAAAATTCTAGTCATATTTTTTTAATGAGTCTGGTCAAAATTAAAATTGCAATATTAGTTTCAAACAAAAAGGCTTTATATTGGGCTTTTATAAGGTGAAGATGGTGCTTAAATGATTTTTTTTTTGCAATACGTGACATTGATGCAAAATAATATTTCTTAATTGAAGGTTTGAAATTGTAATGAAATTATTTTGGTTGTTGATTTTAATTTTAATTTTTTGAATTGTAGAATACACATTAAGCATGAATTTACATTACAAAGATGCAATGAATTAGCTAAAGAAAAATAGTAGTCAAAGTAAGATGTTATTAGAGTCAGTCAAACAAACCTATTATTATGATATAAATATAATTATAAAAATAAGAGTCAATTATGCAGAGTCTAAATCGATGCTAACCTTTTTAAAAATAAAAAATTATTATAAAACAACTTTTGTCAAACAGTTAAAGTGGCACTAATTTATTATTTAATAAGAATTTTACTTAAAATAAAATATAGAAAAGATTATTCATGTTAGCTCAGCCGAAGAAAAAAAATATATTAGAGATTGTGTGGCTTAGCTAACGCTATTGGTAAGGTAAAATATGTGTGAACTCTAATTTAGGGATTTAGGGAAAGACATTTAAGTATTATGTTTTATGGAATTTTTCCCATGCCTTGAAATTCCTAGCTCGTGCTCCCATTTCTTCAGAAAATCTCTATGCCCCAATTTATGAAATTTGTGATTTCGTTGTTGTGGTTAGGGTAAATACTACAAGAAAATCATTAAATAGAAACTAATTTTAGAGATTAAAAATAATTAGTTACTATAATGACTAAATTAGAGATTATTTTATAGACTAAAAAAATTATTAGTTTCTAAATTAGTTTCTATTATTGATAAAAAGTTTCTAAATTGATATCTAATTAGCTACCAAGTTTTTGCTACCAAATTTAGAATCTAATAGTTAAAACTTTGATAGCTAATTGGATACCAATTTATAAACTAATTTAGAAACCAATAATTTTTGTAGTCTATAAAATGATATCTAATTTAGTCATTATAGCAACTAATTATTTTGTCTCTAAAATTGGTTTCTATTTAATGATTTTCTTGTAGTGAAAGCTTCCAAAATATATAGTTGTTTGGTGAACAGAGAGAGAAACCTAATCAATTCCAATATTCCAAATCGGATCTTTGTTGGCTGAGTTAGTTAGGAGGTTCTAGGTAGAAGGCCGAAGCAGTTATGGTTATGGTTATGGTGAATGATAGTTTGAAGCTTAACCTTTATCATTGCTTTAAAAGGTGAGTTTATTCTTGGTTCGGTGAGTTCATTCTTGGTTTCGTGAGTTCATTTTTGCTTCTTATACATTCTAAGATTGGATTGTGTATTTAATGTTTATGTTATTCTATTTTTTTTATCAGTAAATAATAAAATAAATTAAGAGGGACATTTCAGGATGTCCCAACCCTTATACAAGAACATTCCACCACATGTGATAAACCACATATAGATTAAGGCTATCAACCCATAGAAAAGAAAACAGCGCAGTAGCGCCCTTCATGAGTGGGTTCCAAAACAGTTACAAAGAAAGCTACACACCAGAATTAAGACCATAGCACTTATCCCAACCAGCATATGTGTAACATCTCTGGGAGGTGTTACATAGCTCATTACAAGGCTTCTACCCCGTGATTACAGACTGCATAGTTTTTTTTTTTTTTTTTATCAGCAATGAATAAATAAATTAAAGGGGATACTTCAGGGGTATCCCAACCCATATACATATCTCTCCTTTATGGTTGGAACAACATAGTTTATGTTATTCTATGTTTGTATTTAACTAATGTTGAAGTTGTATAAAATTTTTGACATGGAGTTGGAACCTTGTGTTGGGACTATCATACAAATCTGTTTTAAGAGTGTATAATAGACTATAAAATTTTGAAAAATTACATGTTTATGTTTATTGTATTGAATTAATTGTTTATAGTTTGGTAGAAGAAAGTATGTGTTGGCTCCTAAAATGTATAATAGTGGAGTTTTATGATATAATAGTTTTAGGAATCTAGAGAAGCCATGAACTCATAATATGTTTTTGATTGGAAAATGTTTGATGATTTGGATGGGTTAGGCAGTATAGGAGGCGTTTTGGCAGGTATAGGTTTAAATGGTTTTGAGATTGTGTTTTGTGACAAATTCAATAAAGTTTAAACTCATTTCAGCTGAAACCTCCAAACATTAATGTGGACAAAGTTGAAGTTTATGTTGGCATGAAGATGGAAAAAAGTTTGGACTATCCAACACAAAATTCAAAATGAGGAGGATCTAAAGATACAATAATCTAACTAAGAAAATAAACAATATCTCGCCACCTTGTTTTCCCAATGAAGAAAATACTACTTTAAAATAATTGCAACACAATTAGGAATAAAACACAAGTGAGCATTTCAGTATACATGGAAGATTGGAGTCATAAGAGGAGAAGTTGATTTGTTGATACCAAAGGAGATAATTCTTCGAGTAATGCTTTTCAGAGATTGAGTGAGAAAAGGTAGTTGTCTCCATTGTTGAAGGAGGAGAAGAAAATTAGGTGAAAGATGTGGGTTGTTTCATGCTCTATATACCATATTAGAATAACAAAGTAGGGAGAGAAATTGACTTCATTATGAACAAGGGATTACAAATTTGATTTTACTATACTAAGCTTTAGTTGTTTATAACTATATAAAGATGAGCTAATTATCCTAATAAACTAACCATAGTAGATAAGCTAATAGTAATAAGGATAACAAACTATAACTACCATAGTTTAGTTCAACTAACAAAGTATAATAAATTGATATTTAACAATTAAGTTGATGCCACAACAATTAACACTATGATGATTGAACGACAACTTAACGACATTTCAACTGGTAGGAGTTGGTCCACCCTCACTATGCTGAAGATTTTGAGGACCAACCCTTACTTGAAGTTTACCCACACTATACTAAGTGTTTTATTTAATCTAATCATTACCATCTTTTAAAATAATTGCGTTGAACTACTTCTGAAGTGGTTCTAATTTATTTATTTTTTATTGTTAATAAAAAAAACAATTTTTTTTTTTGCTTTATAGGTTAGCTACACCCACATAAACACATTCCTATTTTTTTTCCACTATATAGAGTATTGGTCTAACTCTCTACATAATTCTTTTTTCTTATATAACAAGGACTACACTCACACAAATGCTTTTATTTTATTTTGCTTTAATAGCATCAACTCGAACCTCTAAAATTTAATTATGATTAAATAATGTTATTTGAATTTGTGTATGTTAAATCAATCCTATTTTATATAGCTTCCGCACATTAAGTGTGAACTTTTTATCCAACACAAAAATAACTAATGTTTTGTATTGTGTTATGAATGATATCTGTTAAGTTAGGTTGAAAATTTTCATAAAATAAAAATATACATGTGGAAGTTAAAAGATTTTAAAAGTTATACATTTATGCTACTTTGTATTTATTTCTCTACTCAAAGTTTCAAGTAATTGATATAGAAAATATAGTTTAATAGCCTTCTCAACATATAACCTCAGTAACAATTCTCTTATTGATATAATCCATCTTTAAATTATTATATTTGTATTATTATTGTATGAACAGAAGGAAATTATTAAGTGAATACATTTTTAAAAGATGAATGTCAATATATAACTACTCTAAACTTTTATAACTTCAAATAATATGAATCCTTTAATTATATGACTATGAGTAAGAGTTGTTACTTAACTGGAATTATCTTATATAGATAGATATTACACTCATGATTTTTGAGTCTCATAATAAATTTTTAGGTAAAAATATTAAAATCATTTTTATTAACTAGAATTCTATTTTATACAGATATTAAACTCGTGATTTGATGCTTCATAACAGTTTCCAGATCTAAAATAAATTAAAACCTCATTTATTAAACTTGTAGATTGCTTATTACACTTTGATTAGGTCTATATGAAAGAAGATTTTAGTTGGGTGGTGAAGGAATATTTTGGTTGAAAAAAGTATGAAAATATGAAAAGAATAGAGAAATATACACTAGGCATACATGCACGTCGCCAATCAGTAGAGTACTTCATCTTCTTTTTCTGATGGCAAAACCTGTCCTGAAGGGTCCTTTCTATGTCTCTGGCCATCTTCTTATTCAATATTCGTTGGCTAACCAATGAGGCACGCGTGCAGGGTGGGAGTCACACGCAGAGAGAATAGGAAGAAGACATTAATGAGAACCCGTGACACCAACAGAAAACAAAGGAAACAAGGGGGTTGCACTGTGCATGGATTTAAGGTAGAACCCTAATTACTCAAGAAGAGTGAAGAGGCACCACACAGGGAATAAAGAAAGAATTTAAAAAAGAAAAAAAAAGGTAATAATTTTGTGGTGAAGAGAAGTTATGGCTTGGCAGTGGTTGTGTTGTAATGTGAGACAGAGCAGAGGGTGCAGTGCAGTGGATTGGTTTGTTTGCGGCAGAAGAAAGTGAATCGACAAAGAAATAGGGTTAGTTGAATTGGTATTTTCTTGATCCTGTGGCCGGGTTTTTCTCGTGACTTCTTAGCGGCGGATCTCACAAACCTCATGCTCCTCATCAATCTCATATTAGGGTTTCCAATTTCTAAATGGAATTTCTAAATTCTCATAATTATTAGTTTTTTTTTTATAGGCATCTCACAATTATTAGTAGTGTTGAAGTATTCAATTCACCAAGTAATATGAATATGTTTATATGATACTCTCATCAATATATTTTATTGATAAAAAATATTTTTTTGGGGTTAGTTGTTATTTTAGTTTTAAAATTAATTTTGTTGGATGTGTAAAAAATTTCAGAAATTATTTCATGTAATAAATATCAAATTTAGAGGGTCTTTGTCTTTTTACCTTGTAATTATCACAATTAAAATAGAAATTTGTTGCCAATTAAAAACAACAGTTAAAATAGAAATTTGACAATTAAAAATATTGGAACTGATTTAGGAAAGATACAAAAATTATTTTTAAAAAGGAATTGAAATAAAGATATAAGATGAATATTAATTTTAAAATAAAGATAAAAGATAATGGAGATTAGTTAAAATAAAATTGATTAGAAAATTATGAGATTGAGAGTTTCAAACAAAAACTCTTCTTTTAGTTAAATATACTTATTGAAGTTTCTACTTAATTCTCTTTTAATACTAAATTAACTTAAAAGTGATTTTCAATCCTCTCAAATTTTGGATGCTTAATTAAAACTACAAAAGTTTTTTTTTATAATTATATTATGTTCAGTTTCTAATAAAAATACTAAGAAACTTTAGCTAGATTTGTGCACCTACGTGCAAATGATTATTAGAAAAAACTACAATACAAAATTTTGTATGAATGTGTTATTGAAGTGCATAAACATCCAACTCTAGATTACTCACTAATATTGATATGATTCATCTAAAAAGTGTTCTTACACATAAAAAAAATCCAAAACTTAACTTGTTCAAAAAAAAAAATGAAAACATGCTGATAAAAAAATAAAAACATATACAATATAAGAGATTAATTATATATGGTACTTATTAATATAAGTATAAGTTATTTTTTCTACTTATGATATTATAATATAAGTATATTCACACATGTTACATGTTATAGTTTTTTAAAGATTGAAAAAGAAATATAAAAAGGTGATTACACTATTTTTTTTAAAGGATTTTTTTTCTTACGATTTTGGAAATAACAAATTTAAAATGCGCAATTCTAACACTGACACTGCATTTAGAAAGAAAGATTTGGGAATTACATAAATATAATCAATAAAACAAATACAAAATGTCAAATATATATATATATATATATATATATATATATATATATTATGGAAAAAAATGTCTATACATTTATCAAAGTATAATCTATTTGAAAAAAGACCTCATCACTCTAAATAGAGTGTCAAGATAAAGTTTAAATTTATGAATCAATTTAGTTTTAGATAAGTTTAAAGTTAAGGATTTAATTAATTTGTGTTGAAAATAATAATTTTTGAATGTATCAAAATAGACTCAACTACTTTAACTCATAAGTTGAACAGATTGACAGGAATATGAAGTTAATTTTGATTGTAATAAATGAGTGACTACAGTTAACTTTAATACAATGGGCGTAGTATCTTATCTTATTAAAGCACCAAAACAAATCTTTTGTATTTTTTTTACTCCAACCTTTAATATTTTTAAAAAATATTATTGATTACATACTAATTATTACATTTTTAAAATCATTGAATTCAAAAATATATAATTTTTTATTTATTTAATAAAATAATATTTAATATAAACTCATTAGAATAAAATGTCTTTATTTTAAAGTAAGAAATTTACAAATTGAAAAATATATATATATCTTTATTAATATTTGTATGTTGTGTTTATCTTTATATATATATATATATATATATATATATATATATATATATATATAAACAACACAATATTAAAAACTTCAATTGTATGTCATAAGTATTAACGTTTCTGCCATTCTATGGTGGTTATAAGGTACCAATGTAGAAGTTCTTGTTACAGTAGGGATGTTTTCAATTTTATATATGTAACTATTTGTGTTAGTGACAATTGGAATTATAGATATTAAATGTGAGTATTTCAATTGCTTATAAAATAAAATAAAAAATTTCTTTCTCAACATTTCTTAGAAATCTCCTCTTGATGTATTCAAACTTGTATTATTTAACAATATTTTTAAACTTAAGTTAAACTTCTTCCTTACCTAACGTTAAGCTAAAAAAACAATTACATGAAAATATTTCTTTTTCTTATATGTTTCAAACTTAATTTCTTCCTGAACTTCTTAGTTGTTTTCATTTCTATTGTTTATAAATTTTTATTTAGTACTTTTAGTGTTTTTTTTTATATTTTTAATTAATTCTTCTTCCTTTTGAGATTTAATATTTTTTAAAAAAATTGTAAGTTCACACAAGTTAACGTAACTAACCACAACTAACATGTATTGCACAACTATCTCTCCAAAACCAAATAGGATAGAGGTAATTTTCGTCTTTCTTCATTCCTGTATAATATTTTCTTTAACCTAATCATAAATAAACAAAATATATAGACTCAAATGTATCAATAACTTTTTATGATTTACATATTATATATCTAATGATACCACTGTAAAACTATTTTCTTTTTAGCTGGAATATAATTTTCAATGACCTTATTTCAAATTATTGGGATTAACTTCAGAAGATTACTTCTAAATAAAGTATTAAATATCATTTATAATTAACCCTTAAGTTTATAAGAAATATACTTTCTTCCTTTTTTTTTATAAAGATTAAGTTTAAAAAATATACTTTCTTCTGTTTTGTAATTGTATAAGGGTAACCCTTAAGTTTATAAGAAATATACTTTCTTCGCTTTTGTATAAAGATTAAGTTTAAAAAAATATACTTCCTTCTGTTTTGTAATTGTATAAGGGTTGAAACGCTTACAGTTTTTTTTTTCTATGTATCATAAGTGTGAAGAAATGAATGAACATGGTAAAGTATGTGTTTGATTTAGTATTTTTAAGAGTGTTCAAGTAGATAGCGGATAGTAAAGTATGTGTTTGATTTAGTATATTTAGTATTTTTAAGAGTGTTCAAGTAGATAACGGATAGTAATTATATTAGCTGTGTCTCATTATAAATATCTTTTTTTCTATTAGTTAGTAGAAGTTGTGTTAATAAGAGTTTTGTTTCCAAACTTGTGGTTGTGGTAGCATAAATATATGATTAAATTTCTAGATTATTGGCAACAGAAGATCCTTAGTGGAAACAATTAGGTAGAAAAATTGTTATCTAAAAAGTTGAGATGGAAGAGTTTGGCATTTAGGAAACTAGGGTTTTAATTTTATGGATAAAGCATGTTTCCTTTTGAAGTAGATGGATGGAGGAGGTTGTGGGCTTTGATATTGTGGTTTGAGGGATACCATTTTTGTCTTTTAGGTGTGGGACTTGGTTTATTAATTTGTCTAGTCTTTATAGTCTTCTCTACGTACTCTTTTTTGCCAAATGTAAAAAGGTAGGCCAATCTAAACCTAAACCCCACCTTATGTCCTCTTCTTCAACACACATTACACAAACATCTCTCACAAACACACAAACAATCAACATTTCTCCAAATGTATTCTAAATAGAGTGGAATCAAATTTATTCTTCAACCACAAATAAATCAACAAAATACTTCTATGGACAGAACTTTCTTTATCTTATTAAAAGGCTTAATTACTATTTATTTATTTCCAAATGGGGTTTAATTACCATGTGTGCATGTTTGATTAAGGTTTGGTAAGATTTTGTTGCTAGAAACTTATGATTATATAGTTGAAGAATTGTGAGTAGCACATTAATTAATCTGGCACCAAAGTTTCTTGAATGGTGTAGATCATGAGATTAAAGTCTTTAGAGTAAATAAAAGCAGCATTCTCCATTTCACTTTAAATCTATTTTAGGGTATGGTGTGAGGTGGGGCTTGGTTATGTACCTTTGTGTTTGGGACACTGATGGAAGCACAGCTTGTTTTCTCATCAAGCACGACCAAGTGGGAGGGTGGGAGTCCTATGGAGAAAAAGAAAGCCGAAAAACAAAAAGGAACTTCAAACAGGAAAAAGAAAAAGAGAAAAAGGAAAGTGAAAGACAGACAAAAAAATATACGAGAAAAAGAAAGTGAGTGAGTGAGAGAGAAACACAAGTGTGAAAACGATAACAAAATAAACAACAATATAAGTTTTTTTTTTCTTTTCTCTCACTCAACATATATATAAATAAATAAAAAAGATGAACATAATTCTCTAAGTGATTTTTTTTTGTCTATATTAAAAATATTTTTTTTAAAGAATTCCAAATATCAAGTTAGAAGTTCTTGATTGGGTAATACCTTTTTGTCTTTGAGAGAGAGAGAACATGAAAAGCTTGATGAAGTAAACATAACCATGTCATACAAAAAAAAAAGTAAGCATAAACATGTAATTGGTGCAAATAGTATCTTGATGGGGTTTAAAAAATTTAAATGCTATAATTATATTATCAAGGATTCCTATAAATGATTGTTTTTGCTTAGTTCCTATAAATACATTTGTTAAATTTAATTTTTGATAAATTTTTTTATTTGTATTATTAGTTATAGTTAGTATAATGTTAAGTATAGAACATATTAATTAGAATAATTTTAAAAGTAAAAAAAAATAGACTACATTAATTATATTTTAGAAACATAATTTAATCAAGTAATGTATTATTATTTAGTATAAATAAGGTAATCATATATATATTTGCATGTTATTTTGCCTTTTTCATTTAATACTTTGATTTTAATACGCACACACACATTATTATTCTAAAATAATTATATTTTATTTAAATTTATTATTTGTTTTCTATATAATAATTTTCATATTATAATATTGAATCATTATAAAATAATTTTTAATATATAATAAACAGGAATTTATCTCTAAAAACAGGACTGTTTTATACTTATAAGCTTATTGTATATATAACAATTTATAATTAAATCGTGGTGTAATTTTTTTTACTATGTTCTTTACTTTTCTTAGTAACAAAGTGGTTTGTCAAAAAATATTCTTTATGCTAAAAAGTGATTTTCTACTTCAATCTTTAATATTTTTAACACTATCACTTTAATTTACCTACCAATAATTTATAAAAATGTAATATGTATATATATTTTAGTATCTCTTTAATAGCTTTTGATAGATAGGAATGACTCCTTTAACATGAGTCCACAACAAGGAAACATGTCTTTACTTAATGAATGGAAATAACAAATTAGAAAAATAAACACAATGACTTACAATTAAATTTAATATTATTTTACTAATAATTCTATATTTGAACTTATTTCAGGCTTCTTTATTAACTAACATTGATTATTTATTTATAATTTATTTTAAATGCCATTTATTATCATTCACTTATTTTATTAGAAAGGAAAACATCCAATTCATAGACTGTAATAGCAATTGATAGCACAATAAAATATATTCATAAAAAACATAGTAATAAAAGAGAGTAATAACTCATGCACTTAATGTGGCATACATTTAATAACACAGTATAAAAGGAATTATAATATTAGAGGCATTCTTAAGAATATCTTATATAATAAATGCGCTACTTCCTTGAACATATGCAGCAAAAACATAAGAATACTCATATATTCAATCAACAAACACCTAAAGAAAATAGAAAAACTAAAACTGATTAAAATACTATATAAAATCAATGCTTCGTACACATCCATAATAAACATTTTAGAATTAAAATTAATTTAAAGAAATATCTTATGTGAAATTATCAATTTTTTAAAATTTTTTTAATTTAGCTTCAATTCCATTATAATTATTCTAAAACGAAAATACTAATATTTTTCATCATACAATAACTCATGATGATGATCCAGATATTTTTTCATCATCGTTATATTTGACTTAAATTTATTTTGAAGTATTTAATTATAAAATATTAATGACATTAATATTTAAATATTAATAAATTTTTTAATACATAATATAACTAACGTATCTAGAATTTTGTAAACTAAAATTGTATTACTGTATTTTATAAATATATTTCTATAACAACGTGAGTAATGTAGTAAACAATAAAAAAATCACTGTATTAATTAATAGGAAGCAGAGTATACGTTTTTGTTTTTCATTTTATATTTATATTTATTTCCCTCACTCACTCCCTCTCTATCTCTCTGCACTTCACTTTCTCTGTGTCCGTTGGAACCAAACAGTTCCTTCTCTCTCTTTCTCTGTCTTTCTCTTTGCTCCTTTCTCTGTCACACAGAACACTCACAGAACACCCTTCTCTCAATTCCTCACTCCATTTTTTTCACTCTCACAGAGTTAGTTATTTACTCACAAACAAACACGCCCTAACTCCTTCTTCATCTCCTTTTTCTTGTTATTCCAGTGTAACATGACCACACTCGTTACTATCTCACACTACCATTCATGAATCCTACTACCACTCAACCCCCACCGCCGTCTTTGCCACCTCCGTCGCTACCGCCGCCGCCGCAGCTCCAGCCCCACCGCCCCTCCACCTCCTGCGACCGCCACCCTCAGGAGAACTTCACCGGCTTCTGCCCTTCATGCCTCTGCGAGCGTCTCGCCGTGCTCGATCCCAACTCCTCATCTTCTTCCGCCGCCGCGCGCAAGCCGCCGAGCTCCTCCGCCGCCGCTGCCGCCCTTAAGACCATCTTCCGCTCCTCCGTCGCCGCGCGCCGCCCTCCGCTCTCCTCTCTCCCGGAGCTCCGCCGCACGAAGTCATTCTCCGCCTCCAAAAACGAAGCCCTTTCTGGTTTCTTCGAACCGCAGAGAAAATCCTGCGACGTGAGAGGTCGCAGCACCCTCTTCACCCTGTTCAACCAGGAAGCCGAAGTCGAAACGCGCAACCTCCCCTCGTCCTCCGTAGTTCAGAAACCCGTCCTCGAGTCCGAAGAGGAAGACGACGACGAAGAAGATAACATTGTCGTTCACGACGTAACCGACATTAAAGTTTCCGAATCCCCTCAACCCCAACAAGCTAACGCAGAAAATAGAGTTTCAGAAATCATAGAAGAGGAATCAGAAACAGTACCCGAACCCGTAGAAGCTGACGTGGCAGACGAAGACGCTCTGAAGGCGATGAAGGACCACATGGATCTGGACTCGCAAACGAAGAAAACCTCTGGTCGCGACCTGAAAGGAAGCTTCTGGTCCGCGGCTTCGGTCTTCAGCAAGAAGCTTCAGAAGTGGAGGCAGAAGCAGAAGATGAAGAAGCGTGAGCGAAACGGCGTCGTTGTAGGCTCCGGCACTCTGCTCCCCGTCGAGAAGCCCATCGCCCGCCAATTCCGCGAAACGCAGTCGGAGATCGCCGACTACGGCTTTGGCCGCCGGTCCTGCGACACCGATCCACGGTTCTCGCTCGACGCGGCGCGAATGTCGTTCGATTTCGAGGAGCCGCGCGCGTCCTGGGACGGTTATTTAATGGCGAGGACTGCGCCGACTTTCGCGGTTCCTCCGAGGATGCCTACGATGATCGAAGACGTGCCGGCGCCGGTTCAGGTTCTCAGGACCGATTCCCTCATTCCCGTGGAGGAGCCTGAATATGAGGAGACTCTCACTCTTAATCTTAATCAAAATCTTAATCTTAGTGTTAATCATAATGCTAATGTTAATGCTAATCCTGATTTCCCTGGTGGTTCTACTCAGACGAGGGAGTATTATACGGACTCTTCCTCGCGGAGGAGGAAGAGTCTTGATAGGTCTAGTTCCATTAGAAGGACTGCTGCTGCTGTTGTTGCTGAAATGGATGAGTTGAAGAGTGTTTCGAATGCCAGTGCTACTACCAATGCTAAGGTTACTCCCGCTGCTTCTGCTGATTATGTTCACAATCCCTTGAGGGACTCCAATTTGAATTCGAATTCTTTGAGGGATGATGGTTGTGAGAAAGGGGCTTCTAAGAAGTCATCGAGCCGGTGGAGCAAGGCGTGGAGTATATGGGGATTGATTCACCGGAGAGGGAGTAAGGAGGAGGATGGTGGAGGGAATGGGAACGCCAATGGGAATGGCGTGGAGAGGTCGTTCTCTGAGTCATGGCAGGAGTATAGAGGTGGGGAGAGAAATGGGGATGTTAGAGGTGGTGGTTTTAATCCGAAGATGATGAGGAGTAATAGCAGTGTGAGTTGGAGGAATGGGCAGGGTTTAGGTGGTGGAGGGTTTGGGAGTGTGAGTATGAGGAAGAGTGATGTGCAGGGGAATGCGCTTGGGCTTGGGCTTGGTGGTGGTGGTGGTGGTGGAAGGAAAGGGAGGGATGAGTTTGTTGGGTTGGAGAGGAACCGGAGTGCAAGATACTCTCCAAACAACATCGATAACAATGGTCTCTTGAGGCTCTACTTGGGCGGCCGGAGAAATGGGTCCGGGAAAGGAAGGTCGAACCAGGCACATTCTATTGCCAGGAGCGTTCTCCGGCTGTATTGAAAACTTGAAGGTGTTCTTTGGTTTGATGGTATTAGTTAGTTAGTTACATTTGGTGCATTTGTTTGTGTAAAACTACACATGCTGCCTATGTATTCTTGATGGTTGGTTACTTGGTTACTGGTTACTTGGTTGGTATAACAGCACCTGCAGCTGCTGCAGCTGCATCTTTCTTTTTTACAGTCAATATCATGGTTCTTTCTTCAGTTACTCTTAATAATAAAAAGAATTTTAATTTTTAAACATATATACCATGGTGGTTGTGTTGATGACATTGGTTTTATTCATGGTGTTATGTTTTTGGTTTATTGCCAGAAAAAGGCTTGACTGATGGATATATGGAGCCAGTGAAATTTGTGCTTTGTTTGCCTTTGGACTAGGCGTGTTTTCTTTTTCTGTCTTTATGCTGCAAAAGGGTGGCTGATTGGTGGTGTGAGGTTGGGGGTCTTATAATTTGGGAGCATTTGAACTTGAATTTTTGGCATGTTATGCGTTCCTGCAAAAGTGGTAGCAAGGTGGGCTCGTGCCACCTGGTTTTGCTGCTTATCATAAGTTGTAGTTTTGAGTACAACACGATAGCCGTGGTCGAGTGCTTTTACTTTTCCTTGATATCAATTAATCAAACTTTATTACATGTGAGTCACTACAGACCATGGTCCCAGCCAAACGTTACATTTGCTTTGTTCTACCGAGATATCTTTAGTCCTTTCCATGTTGGTGTAAACTATAATTTCAAACTTCAATTTTTTTTCATAGTTAAGAATTGTAAGTAACTAGAAATAAGAATGCAGTAGGGTTGGCTGGGCCTTCGTGTTGTAAAAGAACAATTTTGCAGTGTTCAAGCTATGGAACTTTAAAACTAGAGGAATATTATTGCAACCAGCAACATCACTTGAAGCTGATATGCCTTTCCTTGATGTAGAGATTATTTAGTATGGAGAAAGGTGCTTAGCTCCTATGTTCCCTTTTTAAAAATGTTATTATGAATCTGTCACTATGCAGTTCAATTCTGGTTACTTTACCAAGGGTTTTGCTTATATGCAATGAAAAATGTGTCTTTGCTGGCTTCTGTTTGCTTGAACAGTTGAGAATTTATTGGATATTTTAAATGTTTCTGTTTATTTGAATATCATTGCTAGGACCATTTTTTTTTTGGGTTCTTAGACGCACCCATCAATGTACGTAATTTGTGCTTGTCCTAAAATAATTTCAAAAGGGAAATGATGCACAATACATGGGTTGGTCTACAATAAACAGTAGCATATAATAAGAGTTATGAAGAAGAAAAGGTGAGATAAGGGAATGCTAGTTTCAATCCAAGGTAGGCTCTTAAACTAGCAAAGTGCAAATACTTAAATAAGAAATTAGAAACAGTTTACTATCGTGGCATACTTGGATTGACATTATGTGTTTTTGGACAACCAAATTAAGTCAACTTTTGCATATGTCTGGAGCGTTAAGCATAGATAGATGATAAACTTAACCTTGATGTTTGGGTAAAAGGACTCTAAACTCTCAGAAGTCAAAAGGAGTGATTCTTATACCCTTTTTTTTTGGGGAAATAAAAGAGGTGTATCTGATAAAATGTGTGTTTTCTTGTTTTGTTAGTCAACAAAGAAGCAATATAATAAAATAAAAATGATGTACAAGTAGTATTATTTTCATTTCAAAGTGTTTAATTGAATGGAGAATAATCAAATAAAAATCCAATGGATATTTATAAAAATTGCTCAATCTTTATAGATTTTTTATGCTTAGTCTCCAAGGTTACCTCACTCCCTCTCATATTTTATATGTTGATGACATATTTATTTTTTGTACGGGGATAATAAGTCTCTTAGAAACTTGAGTATTTTTTTTAAAACATATGATGATTTTTCTGGTCAATATGTTAATAATTCTAAGAGTAGTGTTTTCACCATGGATAATTATGCCAGATTTGTCACCAAAATTCAACATATTCTTTCTTGTAGTCATGATTGTTTGTCTTTCAATTATTTAGGAGTGCCTATCTTTGTTAGTGCTCTGAAGTGTCGATTTCTTCAACCTTTGACAGATAAAGTCAAACTGAAGCTAGCATATTGGAAAGGTAAATTTCTTAGCATGATGGGTCAGATTTAGTTGGTTAATATGATGATTACTGAATTTCTAGCTTATAGTTTTAATGTGTAGAAATGATCGGTTTCACTTCTTAAGCAAGTTGAGCAGTGGTGTCGAAATTTTATTTGTACTGGTGATATTCTGGAAAAAAGCATAGTTACCGTTAATTGGGATACAATTTGTTCTCTTATTGAGAATGAAGGTTTGAAGATTATTAATCTTCGTCATGAAAATAATGCATATCTTCTTAAGCTTGTTTGGAACTTTGCTTATAGAAACAGACCTTGGTCTTTTCTCCTGAAAGTCCAGGTTCTTAAATCAAAATACGAGTTTAGAATAATTTATAAATCCTCATCTCTTTGGCTTGGAATTAAACAGTTTTATGCTACTATACTTTATAATACTTCTTGGATTGTTGGTAAAAGTACTTTTATTAATTTCTGAAATGATAAATGGTGTTCTACTACTTCTTTAGCAAATATTGCAAGATCATCTGATGGTGCTAGCATTCTAGATACAGTCTCTCAATTTTGGACAGGTTGTGATTGGAATATTCCATTGTCTTTATAGCAAATGCCTCAATTTTTTAATCTTATCATGGTTAGGGAGGAACATGATATTCCTAATTGGATTCTAGATGAGTCTGGTCGTTTAACTCTTAAATCGGCTAGGACTTTTTTCTTGGAACCAGGAGTTTTCTGTGATTGGGGTAAATTTATTTATTTTTTTTTTTTTATTTTTTTTATGATGTGGGGTAAATTCATTTGGTCTTCATCTATTTCGCCTTCCAAAACTCTAGTACTCTCGAAAGTTTTTCATGTGCGACTTTCTACAAATCAACATATTCAGAATAAAGGTTTGCATGTATGTTTTATGTGTACTCTTTGTGAAAAGCACGAAGAATCTATTCAACATTTATTTTTTTGAATGTTCTAATGCTTTGCATATTTGGAGTTGGGTTCGACAAATTTTTCTTACTTCTCATTTCTCAATATGGATGATTTTCTTTCTTTTATTAAGAGTGATGGTAGTCCTTTAGTTAAATTGATTAAGCTTGTCATGATAACTTTTTCTATTTGGATGATATGACGTATGAGTAATCATGCTAGATTTTAGGATAAGATTGGCGTTTCTATGGCTATTTCAGTAATTAAAGATTTAGCTTGTCTAGTGGGAAATTCGTCTAAAGCAATGAAGAATGATATGTTGGATTTCAACGTGATTAAGTTTTTTGATATTAATACTCATACTGGTAAAGTTCTTCGTCCTCTTCCAGTTAGATGGAGTTACCTTCACCAGATCGGGTTAAAATTAACACTGATGGGATACTAGGGGATATCTTGATATTGCTACTTGTTAGAATATATGGCCTTAAACGAGAGGGGGGGGGGGGTGAATTGTTTAAGAAGGATTTTTGAAAACTTTTAAGCTTAGAAT
>Ga0123342_1002086_pt1 | contig 33537 bp, 30 predicted proteins | sample Turbeawhitnodule_FD_89960 | JGI IMG/M metagenome (GOLD analysis project Ga0123342, IMG submission 89960) | Root nodule microbial communities of legume samples collected from Mexico - Turtle bean Mexico white nodule | ecosystem: Host-associated > Plants > Roots > Nodule | place: Mexico: Nepantla... | reverse complement strand
TGGAATAGGATTACATCTGTATTGATTTCAGTTCATTCTGTAACAAGTGTAATTCGTTCTGAATACTTTGTACATTCTGGTGTTGTAAAGCCAAGAAGGGTTGTGTGCTCTTGAGGTTGTCAACATCAACATTCTTGGTGTGTGTGCTGAGCTAAAGGTAGTGTGTTTCTTGAGGGGATCAAGGTCACTTCTTTGGTGGTGTGTGTATGTAATCTAGTTTTGATTACTTAGTGGATTCCCTAGTGGTTTCTGGGAAACTGGATGTAGCTCTTGGTTTAAGAGTGAACCAGTATAAACTGTTTGTGCATCTCTCTCTTCCTTAAACTCTTTAAATTCAGTTGTTGTTGTTTTTACTGGTATAAACAACCGATTGTTTCTTCGAAACCACCGATTGTTTCTCAGGTGCTTTGCTGTTTTGAGCTTTGTTTCTTGGCTAACTGAATTCCTAATCTGGTTTCTTGCAAAGAATTTCATTCTAGCTTAAAAAGTTTGCGAAAACCCCCTTTAAACAATTCAACCCCCTCTCGTTTAAGGTCATACATTCTAACATATACTTCTAGGGTCAACAATTTGTAGAAGCTTGCTTGGAGTTGAAGTTGTTCAGAGTGAAGGTTTAACTCTGATGTTGTATGCAGTACCCCACATGATCTTTGGTTCTTGAACTTTTTTTATGAATTCTTTTTGCTGAAAAATTCCTTTTCAATCTATAATTTTCCTTAATCTTGCATATGGTTACTAACTATTTTAAGCATTTTTTTCCATATTCATGCATTAAGTGTGTGTATATCACTGTATTTGTTTTTTGTCAAAGCTCTTTGGTTTACTAAAACTCATTTGCTGACACAGAAAAACAATCGATTGTTTTCACGAAACAACCGATTGTTTGTCTCCTGACAGTACTATGTTGTTAAAAGCTGCTTTAAATTTTTTTGGTAGTGATTCGTGTCTCTGACTATTCTCAGGGTCGTTATAGGTCAAAGATGCATTTATTACTATATTGAATAGGTTTCTTTTAATGCAATTACTACTCTTTATAGAATATATTCCTTTTTATATTCGAAATTAAAACCTTTTTAAGCCTGGTCAAATCATCATGTCATTTCTCTCTTTGTGCTTTCTGTTAGGGTCTGAGAGGTTACTTTATTGCCTCTGTTTTGATTCTTTTTTCGTTTGAATTTTAACCCACTAAATGCCAAAGTTTTGACTGCCTTTTTTGGTCATAAATAAGTTTGGTTATTAGTTGTTCTTTTTCACAAGAAACAACCAGTTATTTTCTCTTCTGCTCTAATATGTTTTTTCAGTTTGCCTACACTCTTTTTTCTCTCACTGAATCATGGAATCAACTCTTCCATCATCCAAAAGGATGAAAACAAGGGTTGTGAGAAGCGGAGGTAAAGTTGAAAGTTGGTTTGTGTGAGAAACAAAATTGATTGAGAAATACCTACATGAGACAAGTAGGAAAGTAATCAATACTCCAAAGTTGATTTCCTTCAGATGGATGAAGCAACAAAAGCTCATGGAAGTAAGGAACTTGTTGAAGGAGAAAATGCTGAAAAGATTTCTAGAAATGTCTGGAAACATATATCCAGATTTGGTAAAAGTCTTCTACACAAACCTTCAATTTGTTGGTGATAATATGTGTTCTCATGTGAAACGGGTAGACATAAAAATTACCCATGATGTGTGGACTACCATAATTGGGCTGAAATATATTGGACTAAGGATCACAAAGGCAATATAGGAGTAGTTGAAGAATTCAACAAAATGCAGTTTTACAAAAGCTGTCTCAAGGATCCTCTCTCAAAGGTGAGGAAGTTTTTAGTATGAGGGCTAAAACTGAATGAGATGCTCACATCAAGGGGAAACAACCATTCCACTCTTTCAGAAGAAGATTTGGTTCTGATTTACTACATCATGAACAAAGTAAAGTTGAATTGGATCCACATCTTTAAGGACCACATGCAAAAAGCAACAAGGAGGAGACCAAGTTGGATCATCAAGTGGAGCACAAGCTGAGGAAGAAAATGAAGATGCTGCCACTAGAGACAAAACCTGCGGTTGAAAGTTTTGAAGTTGGACCAAGTGCTGCCACTAAACATGAAAGGATTACATCCATGACCCCATTTGAAAGGTTTATGGTGAGTAGAATGGACAGCTTTGCAGACAACCAAAGGAGTCTTCATGAGTTATGTGATACAAGATTTCAGAACATGGATGCAAGATTTCAGACCTTGGATGAGCAAATTGAAGTTGTACAAAATCAACTTTTTGAATTGCAGTATGGCGAGGATGACTGAAGCCAGTTTATAGCTTTCTTTCCCATTTATGGTTTAAGTTTCTGAACAATTTCTTTTTCTTTTATATGCTGATTTTATCCTTCTTTCACTCTATTTGTGAAGAAAATAGGGGCCGACGTGTTTTGGGGTTGTAATGTTCTTATTCCTGCACTTATTCTGCTTGAACATTGCCTTAACTATTTTTAGCTACTGCTATAACTCTTAATTTTAACCGGTTAATCCTGTATTTTAATCGATTGTTTTTCTGTTGCTGAATGTATGTGTGTGTAACTAGATTTTACACTGATTTGGTTGATGTTCCTCTTTGGAAATCACCTAGTGGAAACTGGTTATGTGATGCATGATATATTTAGAATAGATTATCTCTTGTACCTTCATCTTTTTGTGATTGCAGGTTGTGCCAAATTCTAAACAGAACTTCTCAAAGCAACCTAGGGATTTGTCTTCATCAAATAGGGGGAGAATGTTGAAAATTAAGCTTTGATGCCTCCAAATCCATGAAGACAACTTGAAGACTTTGTTGTTGTGTTTAGGGTTTAGTTCTAGGTGGTTTAGAATTTTCTAGATCCACTCCTAATCAATTCACAATTGAATCAATCTGGTTTTAAAAAGGGAAAATGTTTTTCAAAGCTAAGGGAAAAACAACCTGTTGATTTCTCATTTTAATCGGTTGTTTTTCCTCAGCTTGTGTGAAGGGTCTTTGAAATGTTTTGGTTTTGGTTGACTTAACTGTCAAAACCAATTCAACTGATTAAATCGACATTTCAACCGGTTGGTTTTTGAATTTCTTAACAGCTTTTCATAAAATTGTTAAATCTATTTTCAGTTATTTACAAACTGTTTGGCTCATGTTTAACGGATTAAAACGACTAATTTGATATGCTATAAAGTTGTGATTACCCTTCCTATTTCAACATAGAAGAAGAGATTCAAAAAAGGTTTTAAGAGTGGAAATATGATTCAAGAAAGCAAGATTTCCTTGGGTTGTGCTTTGGTTTAAGAATGGATTAGAAGCAACTGTGATTTCCTGTAATCAGGTGTAATCTGTTCCATATTCTCTTGTAATTGTTCTTTAGTTTGAATTCTTGTAAACTGTGTAATCTATAAGGTCAGAGGGTTCTTCTGACTGTGTGTGTGTTCTTGAGTGGTCAAGATCACCTCTTTGAGGTTGTTGTGTGATTGTAATCTATTGTTGGTTACTTAGTGAAATACCCAATGGTTTTCTGGGACTGGATGTAGCTCAGGGTAAGGAGTGAACTAGTATAATTGTTTGTGTGATTTTCTATCTCTCTCTCACTCATTTAAAATCTGGTTGAATTGTGATTTTATCTCTGCTGCCATAAACAATCGATTAAAACGTATTTTCAACCGGTTGTTTTTCTGATAACAGGTTTAACAATTATGTTTTCTGGCTGATCTGATTCTTTGATCTGTAAATCAATATCAATCTTCATTCTTAACCAGTATTTCCAAAAAATTTCCCTTAAACAATTCACTCCCCTCTTGTTAAGGTCAGTAATTCTTACAGAGGTCGCATTCAGAGACCAAGCACACGAGTTACCGACCCATGGAGATCTTTACACCATCTCGGGAGGATTTTTCAAGAGGAGGAAACTCTGCTTCCAAACGTAAGTGATATGCACGAGCAGTGATGTCTCTATAGGTGAGGAAACCTGATGACCCCTAAAGCCCACTCTCTACTTCGCGAGCTCCTTCTTGGAAGACGTGGTTCCTCAAGAGAATGATCTGGTGGTGATATTTGTTGTCACCGTAGGAAGGAAGGTGCATAGAGTCCTGATTGATCAAGGGAGCTCGACTCATGTGATGTTCTGGGGAACATTCACTAGCCTGCAGTTATCCCCCGACCAGCTGAGCCCGTAGGATGGGTACTTGGCTGGTTTCGCAGGAGATCTGGTAGAAGTACGAGGTTACATTGAGTTAAGGACGATCTTCTCTGACGATATTGCAGCTAGGACGATCCCCATTACAATTTGCTTTTTGGGCAACCTTCCCTGAACAAATTGGGTGCAGTGGCCTCAGCTATTCATATGAAGAGGAAGTTGCCTTCTTCTGAGGAAAGAGTTACTACCAAAAAAACCAACTAGAAGACAGTGCGGAAATGCTACAAGAGTAGCCTAAAGAATAGGAGAGGAACTTACGCAATTAGTGTTTAGGCAGGGGAGCCAGAATGGATTGCGGTGGCTGAAGTCGCCAATGAGAGGCGACTTGGACCTGCTGGAGAGGTTCAGGAAAGGGAGATAAAAGGTAAGAATTTTATGCCCGTACTCAGAGGCTTTGTAGAGGAAGGTGAAGCTGAGGCAAAAGACCAAGACAAGACCTTGGCAATTCAAGGTTGACGACTTGGTAATGCGAAAGGCCCATCCTTACCAGTTAGAAAACAAGTTATCTTCGAAGTGGACTGGCCCGTTTCGCGTAGTCGAGGTACTCGGGAATGAAGCGTACAGGCTAGAAACCCTAGAGGGGGAGCCATTCCTTAAACGTGGAACGCGACAAACCTCAAGTTTTACTTCAGTTAAGATGTTTTGTTTTAATGATTTCTTTTTTAAGAATATGATGTTTAAGGTGATGCTCTTTTTCCCTTGAAGGGGTTTTTTAACGAGGTCATCTAATGATAAGTTTGTTCTTGGAATATGGTGCATTAGTTTTGTTGATTTACGTGAATGAGCACATGGGAAGACGACCTAGATCAGAATGAATAGAATCATTCGAGTATAGGTGCCTTGTGAAGATGAATTTGTTGTTGAGCAAAAGGTAAGAAGACCTAGCTCAGAATGAATAGAGTCATCTGAGCATAGGCACTCTGTGAGATTGATCTGTTGTTGAGCACATGGTAAAAGACCTAGCTTGGAATGAATAGAGTCATCTGAGCATAGGCACCCTGTGAGATTGATTCGTTGTTGAGCACATGGTAAGATGACCTAGATCGGAATGAATAGAGTCATCAGAGCATAGGCGCCATGTGAGATTGATTTATTGTTGAGCACATGGTAAGATGACCTAGATCGGAATGAATAGAGTCATCCGAGTATAGGAGCCTTGTGAAGATGAATTTTGTGTTGAACACAAGGTAAGACGACCTAGCTCAGAATGAATAGAGTCATTCAAGTAAAGACGCCCTTTGAAGATGAATTTGTTGTTGAGCACCTGGTAAGATGACCTAGCTTGGAATCAATAGAGTTAGCTGAGTATAGGCGACTGATGGGATTAATTAACTCGTAACAGACCTAGTTACCCGAGTAGGCGCACAGTAAGATGACCTAACTCGGGAGCAAATACTATCAACGCTAATCGCTTGGTCGAGCATGAGTCCAGACTATCTCGATAAGGACGACGACATACCATTTTGTTGAGCCATAAGATAGGATATCTTGGCATGGTGTGTGTATAAATGTCAAGATAAACAATGATACAGGTTAAGTTGAAGCAGCAAGTGGTTTGGTTGACCTAGAGGGGTGCCAACCATTAGAGATTTAACTTGTTTATTAAGAGATATTTTTGCCGCTTTGTACATTTCATCTCACTCAGATTAGCAAATTCGTATTATGCATCTAGTATGCGAAGTCAATTTGTTTGGCAAAGTATTTTTGCATGTATTTATACATCATAGGCAAGTCTGTTAACGCTCTAATAAGGCAGGGTAAGACATAACTCAGTCAGCCCAGTAGGCGCACTGCATTGACAAGTAATAAAGCACAGTAAGACGTAACTCGGTCACCCAAGTAGGCGCACTGCATTGGCAAGCAATAAGGCATGGTAAGACGTAACTCCGTCAACCGAGTAGGAACATTGCATTGGCAAGTAATAAGGCATGTAAGATGTAACTCGGTCAACTGAGTAGGCACACTGCATTGACAAGTAATAAGGCACGATAAGAAGTAACTCGGTCAGCCGAGTCAGGGCACTGCATTGGCAAGATATAAGGCATGGTAAGACGTAACTCGATTAGCCGAGTAGGCGCACTGCATTTGTACATAATAAGGCACACTAAGACGTAACTCGGTCAACCGAGTAGGTGCACTGCATTGACAAGCAATAAGGCACGGTAGGACGTAACTCGGTTAGCCGAGTAGGCACACTGCATTGGCCAACAATGAGGCATGGTATGACGTAACTCGGTTAATCGAGTAGGCGCACTGCATTGGTAAACAATAAGGCATGGTAAGATGTCCTAGCCCAGAGCGAATAAAGTCATCCGAGCATAAACGCTTTGTGGAGGTAAGGTTATTGGAATTCATACATGGTAAGACGACCTAACTCGGTATCAATATGACTACCCGAGTATAGGTGCCCTGTGCGTGTAAATGGGTTATTTGGTGTCAGGTAAGTCAACCTAGCTCGGCGTAAGTACGTATACCCGAGCATAAGCGTCCTGTGAGATTATTTTGTTTATTGATCCACTTGAGTTAGCGCAGGTAAGATGACCTAGCTCGGTGTCAGTACGACCACCCGAGTATGGGCGCCCTGTGTGTAAACTGATTACCTAATGGCAGGTAAGATGACCTAGCTCGGTGTAAATATGATTACCCGAGTATAGGTGCCCTGCAAGATGAATGATTTGGTTTGGTGCTTAGCTCAGAATGAATAGAGTCATTCGAGTATAGGCGCCCTGTGAAGAAAAATTTATTGTTGCATCATTTTGTTTGGTATATGGTAAGACGACCTAGCTAGAAATGAATAGAGTCATCCGAGTATAGGTGCCCTGTGAAGATGAGTTATTCAATTTGATTTGTGCTAAGACGATCTAGCTTGGAATGAATAGAGTCATTCGAGTATAGATTCTTTGAGAAGATGAGACTACTTTGTATGAAATATGATGAAGATGATCGAGCTTGAGATAAGTGGATCTACTTGAATGGGCACCCTGTGAAGTTAGGCATCGAGAAATCGATGCAGTAATTAGTTGAAGTAGAGAGTTGTTTTAACCACGAAGGCATCACTACTTAGGGTAGATGTTCAGTCAAGGTAAATAAGTTATTACTTTCACGCTTAAGTTAGCAGAAAGTTGTTATATTACTTGTGTTAGGATGAAGAAAGTAAATTAAGTATTGGGGCATGCATTCATAGAGATGTAAGTAAACTCATCACCTACTCTCTGTGGAAGTGTAATGTCAGTTGCCAATTCTAGTAAGACTCTTCGCCTAGGCAAGCTCGGCTCGTGCCTGGGGGCTTGTGTACTGGACAAGAGTGCCTGGGACCTCGGTCTAAGTATCTGGGTATGGTCAACTCGGGTTTGGGCCCAAAAGCGGATCATGAGCTCGACCCAGTTTCGTTGGTAAGTCTGATGGAGAATAATTAAAATAGATAAAATAATAAGTTTGGTCATATATTAATATAAAGCTAATTAGTTAAATATATATGTTGATATATTAAGTTGTTAGAATAGGATATATGTGAATATACACAAAGTTGTCAGTTAAATAAATATATGCATAAAGTTGTTAGTTAAATATATAAAGTTGTTAAATAAGTGGAGAGCACCTCGAGAATAAAGGTGCACGAGATTCTCTTCTGTTGTTAGCACCGTGAGTAAAGGTGCCCGTGGACAAAATATTTTTTCCTGTTGTTAGCACCCAAGCATGAAAGGTGCATGTGAGCAAGTGGTTTTCTATTATTATTTTATGCTTTCAGTAGATATTATATTCTCGTGAATGAAAGTTGCTAGAGGAATAACTATAAAAGGGACTTGAGACCCCTGGTAAAAGGACGTTGTTTTTGAGACTTAGACTGAAACTAATTACTATTTTTGAATGCTCTCACTGACTTGATCATTAGAGTGTGATCAACAGGTAGAGCCCCCTTTGTCCCAACGGAGCGTTGTTCCAATGCACCAAGAAGAGATAGATTAGCAGCGGAGCTTGCCCATCCAGGTAACTCGAAGGTCAACCGGCGAGAACACACACACAAATATATATATATATATATTTGGATAATCATTTAACTTATAAAAGACGATTTTGACAACAATCACTGTCTATTATGGTATTTTTTTTAACTAATTCTGATTTATGCGTTTCTTCTTCTTAATTAACCTGTTCATTTAAAAACTCAATCAAATATATATTCAGACATATTTTTTCAAACAATCAAATTATATATATTGATAAATCAATTACAAACACTAATATATATTCCTATCTATCTAATTTATATACATTAGAAGCATGGTGTATCACTTAAATTTATATATTATTCATTAGCTATCTTAGAGTTATAGAAATTAACGAAGTATGTGGCCCAAACATTTCTCACATAGTACAATGCTTCCAAATGTAGTGGTTGATCATCCGTAAAAAGCTGCATTACAAAATATGTTCAAATTACTATTAAGGTACATATACTTTTATTATAAAGAATAATTTAAATATTATTATATGCTCCTAATTTTTTCGAATGCCTACTCTTATAATGGTAACCTTCCATTTTATAATGTAGTAGCCACACTCATAACCTCCCGGTTATTTATTACACTACAATTCAATATAAATTAAAAGTTGACATTGATATTTTGATAAAAATAAAGGGAGAGGAAAACATAAAATTACAAACCTTTAGGTTCAACCGTGTCGACTTTTGATAATTTGCAGTAGGTTGACATCTGAGTGAGTTATATCCACGACATGCCTTGATTAATAAAAAAACCTTGTTAGTAGACATTTAAGTATTATACACAAGTAAGTTCATAATGTAATTACACTTCAACTATTTGCTTGAGATGTATGGTTGACTTCTTATGTAGTGAATAGAACCACACAACAGTGTTGTCAAGCACAACTACCTGCAAGTGACCCCTACATCATCTATGAAAATAATTAGTAAATTAGTAAATATTTACAAGATAAAATAATAATAATTGACAACTTATAATTGAAGTTACTCATTAATATAAGGGAAAAGATATATTTGTTTTCCCTCTCTAATCAAAGTGTTGGTGATGTATGGGTGAGTTTTAACTTTCTACGCTCCAGTTGGATTAATGAAAAAGGGATCCAAGAATCCATAGACATCTTGATTCCCGTCATTAATAGAAACTCCAAACAAATACCTACAAGTAATTAGTTAAAGCATAATCAGTAATTTAATATAATAAGGTAAATTGAAATATAGGTGGAAGATAGTTATATCATAAAAAATTAAAAGATGGTTATATTCAGCTCTTGGTTTCGAGCTGCAAACTCTAACACATGTGTCATGTATGTTAGTGTTTCTTCAAAAAGAAGCGTCATCCCAAGGAACCTCCAATGAGTTTGTATCTATAGCCTTAGCAACCAATAATAAAGAGGTTATAAGATCGTCAATGGTAACCGAAAACTTCTTTTGTGGACCTGGTTTCCGACGAGGTTATTACAAAATAAAGAACATTTGTATTAAATTAAATAAAATACATAAATATAAATTAATAAAATAAAATTAATTTCTTACCGGGGTTCTAGAATAACACGAATGAGGTGTTTGGGCCAGACTATGAATGTCAGAACTGCCTCGACCACAATAGTTACCTCATTTGTAGGTAGAGGAACACGATCATTAACAACTTGTACTTTGTCCATCGTCACCTTCACCACATCAGGGGGAGAGCCACGTTATGTAATGTTGATGGCAAAGGCCCCAATATTTTTCCATCAAATGTAGTCCCTTCAAAGATTTTTCTAATGCCCACCATCCAAGGAATGAGGTCGTCCTCTAGAAGTAACTCACATTGGCTTATCTGGCCAATGACATCCCCTGATGTTGTAGGAGTTGCACAAATCCCCTCTGTGCTCTTGAGAGTGGGGGCCACGAACGGCTAAGTAGAAACCTGTTGCGATAGAAAATCCTGCCGCAACAACTGATTTTTCTCCTCAAACTTCTATGGCATCTGTTCACTCTGCTGGTCAAAATTATGTTGCATCTTCTGACTTAAATCTTCCGTGATTTCTCGCCATAATTGATTCATCATTTCTTTGCTGGGCTCTGAAAAATTGTTGAATTCCAACCCTTTTCCAATTGCCTGTGCACGATCAGGGTGCTCAGGTTGTCCAATAGCTTCATGTTGGATATCTTGACGACCATGAGGTACAAAATTACCTTGGGTGCTTTGCTCAACCAAGGAATCCTGCAAGAGTCTAAAGTTATATAATTTTTTCATATAATTAATACTTTAAAAGAGATGCACAACTACATGAAAATAACTTATAATTTTTTAGAGTATCCATGATTGCTGAGAACAATATGTACCCAATTTTTCATTCGTGCCATATTCCATTTTTGGTGGTGGATAGATGGAGATGGAGGTTCACTAACCCCTATATCATTTTCATAAGTTTGTTTGAATTGAAGGATCAATGTTATGTTCCAGCCATGCAAACAATACTGAGTTTGGCAACACAAAGCATAAAAAATAAAAATAAAAATTACTACAAAAATTGAAAGAAAAATAGTAATAGTGAGGAACACTTGGAAGCATTTACACTATTTGGCTCATGGTTGGCCTTATCTTTGTTTTCCTTAACACAGTCCAAAGAAACTTTGGCTAAAAGCTCCATCTTAGATTCATCATAATTTGTTTGGATTACAGGATCAATGATATGGTCTAGCCAAGATGTCCCTTTCCTTTTTTCTCTCACTCATGCCACCATCCTTCATTGTACCACTTTTAAGTAATTATCCTAGATGTGACAACCATTATAGTCAAATGTTAGAACACAAGATAAATTATCAATCAATTTTTCCTTAGAGCTTTGGTTGCTACATTTACCCATGGTTGAAGTTGTTACATCTACTTATAGAAGAAGTTGTTAATCCCTCACAAGATATTTGTTCACCTTACTATGTTAGTTCATCTGATTATCCTTCCTTTCTCAATGTCCTGATTATTCTTGAGAGACCAAACTATCATCATTGATCTCGTTTATTTCAACTGAGCCTCATTTTAAAGAACAAGATAGGTTTCATTGATGGAACCATAGAAGCTCCCACTCATAACAAATTTAGAATCTAAATAATTGGTAGTTAAAACCTTGGTAGCTAATTAGATACCAATTTAAAAAATATTTATCAATAATAGAAACTAATTTAGAAATCAATCATGTTTTTAGTCTTTAAAATGATCTCTAATTTAGTCACTATAGCAACTAATTATATTTTGTCTCTAAATTAATTTCTATTTAATGATTTTCTTGTAGTGATTCCATGAAATGACTAATAAAATAAATATATAAAAAGGTTTTCCTATCATAATTATATTAACTATTAATTAGTTCCTAATGTCAAATATTTGAAATATCAATTACATATACCATGTTAAAATCAAAATTAGAAGTTTTAATACTTACCAAGAAATCTACAATCATAAATAAATTTTGATGATTCGCAATCAATATTTAACTTCTTTTTAACAGTAACTAACTCACTTTCAATCATCTAAATGAATTAGATTAAAACCATATTTTAAAGGGAATTTTCAAGACACTAGCCTCTTTCAATAAACAATTCCAATAAAAAATCAATTAATTTGGTTTCTCATAATATCTATCTAGTTACGAAAATTATAAAAATGGAAATCTCAAACGCGACTAGATTAAGTTAGAGGTAGAATTTAAAGTCATTCTCAATGTAAATTCAAAATCTGATAAATATTTTAGCTATGCAGAGAGTTTATATGAAAATATAATAAATTTTTTTATAAAATATATAATTCAAAAATTCAAGAGAATTCAAATTTCTTTTTTTTGCATTCTAATTTAAATAGTCTTCTAAATTAACACATGTACACTTAGAATAAAACATGCTAAAGAAAAAAAATATTAAATTAAAATAGGATCTATAATGTTAGAATAAACCAAAACAAGTGTATCCACCAAATAATAACTTATGTTGTCTAAGCCAAAGCCAACATAAATCATAATAAATGAAACCTAAGACTAACACTTCTCCAATGCATATAAATAATTAAATAAATAAAAATTTAATCCTTCCCCTAATCTCAATTGCACATCTTAGTAGATTTTCTTTTAGAAATGAGAATCTCTATCTTAGTAGATACAAAATATCTTGAGGACATACACTGTATAAGAGGAAAGTTGGATAAGTGGCTATGTATGAAATGGAAATAGGTAAATATGAAAAATAGAATGATATAAGACTAGTTATTTGGATCCCCTTCTTTGAAGAGGTATTTAATGACTGCCCCAAGAATTGGTTCATGTTGCATATCTTTCTTTCGTATCTCTTATGGCATAATCATAGTGATCCAAGCTTGAAGCAGCAAAATACATTCAGTGGTTCCACATTCAGCAAATTGTCTGCTAAACAAAGTACAAGTCATTAAAAATTCAAAACCCAATACAAAGAAAATTCCAAATATGAATAATTAAAAATTAAAGATCCAGCCAAGAATCTGGGCCCAGCCGAAGAGGGTCTCTTCTACTCCTCTATATATATAGAATGTATTATTGTAAAACAGACAATATAATTAATATATATTCCTATTTGTATTTGTGTTTAATTACCAAATGAAAGTTATTGTCAATTATGTTGAAACTATTTTTCTCAATCAAAATTATGTCACATTTCTTGTTTCACTTTTATTCTTCTTTTAATAGCAAAATTGATATTAGCTTAGTTATAACAACTTTGTTAATAGCTTACTCTCGTATTTATTATTTATTGTTTCTATGTGAATTGTGATGAGTGAAAAAATATAAGTACAATTGCCGGAGGAATTTTGGGAAGAGATTGAAATAACATTATTTTATTTTAGTTCATTTTGTAAAGTAATTTGTATATTTTAGATTGTTACAAAAATCAAGTGAGATTTACCAAGTTATATGATAAATTTTGAATATAAATTAAGATTCGTTTTAGGAGTGTGCATATAAGTAAATTAGAAGTAGATCTACAAGTATGATTATATAGGTATAACGTAATTAAACATTAATTCTGTATTATGTTTCTGTAATTTAATTTATACATTATCTAATCATATATTAGTACTATTTTGACTAGTTTAGCAGCACTGAGTTGAAAGCAGTCTTAGTTAGAGAAGTTTGGTCCAAACTACAGATCATGGATTCAAAACGTAGGAGTGAAGAAAGAGTTGTGACAGAAAATTCCGTGTCATTGGACAATTTATGGGCAAGACGTTTTGTTAACGTCCACCACATTTCCTTGAAACATCTATTTATATTCATTATTCATCATGCAAGGACCACAAGGGGTCAGTCACAACCTTCTACCAATTTGACCTTTAGTATATAGGTTAAGTTTCTCAATAAATAATTCTTAAGAAAAAAACTGTAACATCCAATTTTTTTAATACAGACCATTTTAAAATATATAAAAATAAAAAATTTTATTTATATTAGTTATAGAAATTAAAATCTTAATTATTTAGTTATTCATATACAAAATATCATTGTTTATTTAAATTTTTAGCATTTCATTCTTTCGCTTGTTTGAGATATTGATTCTTATTTTTTAAAGATTAAATATTAGTGAGATGATAACGAAGTAAATATCAATTTTTTTTTATTAACAAAGAATTAATTAAATTAAAGGGGATACTTCTGGGGTATCCCAACCCTTTACAAAACCTTCACAATCTATCCTAAAAAACTTTAGGAAAACAAGGTAGAGAAGGTGTTCACATAAAGACCCTATAAACCAACTAACCAAGCATAAACTTCTATGTGCAGATAGGGACAAATCACATATAAAAGAGCAGAAACCTAGGCCCCCTTTCTCATAGCAGCATGGGATACAACCCCACTTCTCCACAAAGTCCACACGGGGTCCACTCTTCACTCACCTTTACACCTTGACCCATCCCACCTCCAAACCAACAAGGTCCATTTGTTGAACTGCTGGTGACAAGTTTGGTGCAGTTCCACTCTTCAAATACAATTTTCTCCTTTCCAATTCACTCATTCAAGACTTCCTTGCTTCGACACTTACCTCTTAAAGCTACACAGTTTCAAATAGCATTCAAGTATTGAAGACAGCTACACGGACAAGTTGGCTTCCATCATTAAGCTAATTGAAATTTGTTAGTTTTCAGCCTCAACCATTCTACTTTCCACTTGTAAACAGACTAAGCAATTGGAGCACACAACAGCACCACGTAAGCTTGAAGGCACTAAGGCATTCTTGCACCTTAACTCCCCAATGCAATACATCACCGAAAACTAGCACTTTGCTTCTAAAAACAGTGACCAAAATTCAAAAACCCCATACCATTCACATGGTTACCCTTTGCCTCACTTTTCACTGCAAAACCAAGGTCCTAACCAGAAAAAACAGAACCCAACTTTGGCACCTCAAAAGCTGCATCACACATCAGCAGGTTCAATAAAAACCTACTACAAATAGTGGCCCTTCCTAACAGGCAGCCCCTGCACCCTACAACAAAACCCATTCCAGCTGCCATCACATTTACTTTCATTAGTGTATAACCACAATTCCCATCCAAAATGAGTGAAACTCTCCTTGAGATTGATGATCCATGCTGCACAACAAATCCTACACGACCATTATCTTCCCCTGCATCCAACAAACATTACCCGCTCCTTCAACCATCTCATTCACTTCAACAACTTCTCAGAATTAAGAAGTAACGAAGAAACACCTTCCACATCCTATATTAATTGTTACTCCTTCTACTGCAGGTCCATGACTGCATCAAAATTTCTGATAAAATATCAATTATTGAAGCCCTAAACCCTAAACCCTAAACCATCACAATAATAACTGAAGTAAATATCAATTATTTCTAATAAAATTTACTTTTATGCTATAAATCTTCTCTTTAATATTTATAGTTTTATTGTGAGTGTTTATAGATTTCATGAGTTTTATGAGATGAGCAAATTTTCTTTCATAAGATCAATATTTGATTTTAATGCTTTGTCGTGTTGGATGTTTTTTAGATTATTAGAATCTTTCGAGTAATTTCATATTCTACCCAATCAAAGGACATACCTATAATTTAAAGAACATGAAAGTTATAATAACTTAACTTCTTCCTACTAGAGAGATGGGACCTAGAAAATTATTGAAGGTTTCGTCTTCTTCCTTCACTCGGGCAGGTTGCTAAGGCTTCACTATGATCCTTCTTGTCTTCGCGCTACTCCTTCGGCTCTCAGTCTCGGGTGAATGCCCAATGGGGGAGGTACCTGCAGAAGGCACTCCGACGCTCAAGTCAGTAAAGAGGGTATTCGGCACTCGGGTGTGTACAGTAATAATGGCGTACCTTTCTTCTTGGAATGTGTGTTATTTATATTATTTTAATGGGTTTACCTTATTAGGCTCGATTAGTGGAATGGATCACACTTATGGTTGCATTACCTAATTCTTAATGGTAGTTTAGCTTCACTGACCTTGGCTTGAGCGTTAATGGTTAAATGTGTCGGTCGACCAGGTCGTTTGTGGGGGTCTTAGTTAGCTCGGTCTCGTCCCATACTAGTACACTTGCCGCCTAGGCTCGAGGATGGATGTATCCGTTGAGTCTTTGATGGTGGGTGTCAGTCGGTTCCCCTTGGGTATGTACTGTTGGACTTCCCGAGGTGTGATGTGACCTCAGGCGGCGTGACATAACCCACATTAATGAGGGGTTTTTCGGGCGCGAGGCATTGTTGACCGTTGGATCCACGGTTGAGATAATATCGTTGTTTCGTATTCTGAGGTCCTTGGGCCCTATAAATAGTGGTCCCAACAGTGCCGAGACACTGTTCTTTTTATTTGTGAGTGCTCTGATAGCCGAGTGATCTCTCGCCCCTTGTTCTGTTAACCGAGTGCTCTATCGCCCTCCTGCTTTGCCTCAGTCTTCGGCTCTGTTTAAGGTTAGTTATGTCAACCTTGTCTCGACCCACGTCCTCTTCTGATCCTCCTTCTCCTCCTCTCGTTCTTCCATCTTCTTCATCCTCTTCTTTTTCCTCTTCTTCTTCTGGGTCCTCCACTACCGACTCCTTGTCGGTCGGGGTGGCCGAGGTGCCACTCCAAGTGGAGGTTGTCAGGGGGATGATCCGGCCAATGCTATTGACCGGTCGGACTCTCCCCCGCTGGGTGTTTCTCTTGTGGACCTTAGTTGGGTGGACTCTAAGATAGTTGGGATCTCGTCCTCCTATAAGACCGAGGCTTTTGTATCCAAATTTTGGATAAGTGCCCAATTTTAAAGGCGGGCGGGCATTCTAGCTTCTTTAGCGTTGTGCCCTGCTCGTCCACCGAGAGTGTCTGTTTGGGGAGATCAGGTACCGGTCCCCCCTTCTTTACATGTATACCTATCTCTTTTCACACTTGCATATTTTTCTTCCCTTTTACAAGTTCACAATGGAGGTCCTTCGGGCACTCAATGTGGCTCCCACCCAAATTCACCCAAACACCTGGGCGTCCATTCAGGCCTTTCGCCTTCTGTGCAACGTCCTACGCCTTCACCCTTCTCCCTCTTCTAATCTCTCCTACTACACCTCTCACCCAGCCAGTCTTGTCTCTTGGCACTCCCTGATCGGTCGGTCAGGGAGTGTTCTCTTCAACTCCTTCGCCATCTCTTACAATAGATTCAAAGAGAGGTTTTTCAAAGTTATCATTCGGCCGGAGGCGACAACCTATTGTTTTGATGAGGCTGGTCGGTCACGGTTCCCTCTCTAGTGGACTAGCCAACCTCGTAACTCTAACGAGTGGCCGAGGTCGATGGGAGGTGCGGACGAGCTAGAGATTCTCTCGCTCTTTGATGCTCTTCCAAGGAAGCTTCCCACCAGGAGGCTGATCGGTGCATATGCCAAATTGGCGCGATGGGTGGCCGTTAAGGGTATGCGTCTTTATTTATGCTATCGGTCGATCTTGGTAGATCGTCTTCTAACAGTTGTTCTTTTTTGCAGAAATCATGGCCCAAGAATCACCTGCCGGTGCCGATGTGTTGGACGCTTACAGAAAACAGGCGGCTGAGTGAAAAGGGCGTCACAACATTGACGCATTGGAAACCACAAAGGGCTCGGGTGCCCGTGTTGATAAGGGCTCAGTCGGCCCTTCCAGTAAGTCCAATAAGAGGTCAAGGGAGGGTGATAACACTGCTACCACCACTCGCTCCCCTGGCTCTCTGCCAACACGCCTCCTCGTCAGGACATGGTCGAGGTGGACTCGTCCTCACCGAAACGTGCGGCGAAGGTGGCTAGCAACTCCGACCTCTCAAAGAGGTTGGACTCTGAGATGGCCGAGAAGGAGAAGGCTCAGCAGGAGGTTGCTGAGGTCGAGCGTTGCCTGGGGGAGGTGAAGGCCAAGATGGCTAGGGTGGTGGCTAAGAACACCCAACTAAAGAAGATGGTCAAGGAGAGGAATGAGAAACTTTCATCCTCGGCGACTGAGATGGCCACCCTCAAAGTTGCTAGGGACGAGGCCGAGGCGGAGCTGGACCGCAACTTCGACCAGACCAAGGAGTTGCTAAAGTAGAGCTTCCTCCGCACTGTCCGCTAGGCCCATGTGCTTTATGGGGGTCACCGGCCTCTGGTGCCTCTTGATCATGAAGTGTACCAGGGTCGGATCATGCCCATTGCGAGATAAAGACTTTGGCGAGGCAGCAAGTTGGGCCAACCGAAGGCAAGGAAGACGAAGATAATCAAGATTAGCTTTCGACTTCAACCGGGTTGTGGCCTTTTGTTTTGTAATCTTTTTCCTTCGAGGCTAGGGTGTGGCCTCCCCCTTTTGCTATTATTAATATATCGGTTTGTTTTCTTATATCATGCCTTTGGTCTTAATGAATTTAAGTAAAACATTCACAAGTTAAATATGTCAGTCTTCATTTGAACGGGCGATCGGCCTTTAACGCGAGTCTTTAATCAAGCAAGTTAAATTGGGCAATCGACATTTAACACGAGTCTTTAATCGAACGAGTTGTGTTAAGTTAAGAGGTTAACTTGGGTGTGTCGATCGGTCTTCGCAGGGTATGCCGGTTAAGGCTACATCCACACCAAACCTAGTTGGGCGGTGTCGGTAGGGTATGCCGGTTAGGACTTCATTCAGACCGAATCGATTGAGAGGTGTTGGCAGGGTATGCCGATTAAGGCTTCATCCAGACCAAACCTAGTTGAACGGTGCTAGTAGGGTATGCCAGTTAGGGCTTCATCCAGACCGAACTGAGTGAGAGGTGTTGACAGGGTATGCTGGTTAAGGCTTCATCCAGACCAAACCTAGTTGAGTGGTGTCGGCAGGGTATGCCGGTTACAGATTCATCCAGACTGAACCGAGGCTTTGAAGGAGAGCAGTTCTAGTACTTTGAGAAAAACGCCTCGTTAAAACCTCCCTGGTACTTTGAGAAAAACGCCTCATTATTTCTTTCAGCTGTAATAAAACTTAAAGTGCATGGCATTCCACGTCCTTGGTACAATTTTGCCCGATAGCCATTCTAAGTGATAAGCTCCCCCCTTTGCGACTTCTCGAACTCGGAATGGTCGCTCCCAGTTGGACAAGAACTTCCCTTTTGGAAGCTCCTTGGTCGAACTTTTGTATTGTACAGTCTTGACACCCGAAGCTTGCATGCGGTCTCCTGAATCTTGCTCTTGTCACGAAGCTCACTTACCAAGTCGAGGTTGACTAATAGGCTTTCCTCCTTTAGGGTGAGGTCGAACATTTGCCTCCGTATAGTGGGCTCGCCCACTTCGACCAGGATCATTGCCTTGGCCCCGTATGTCAAGCTGTATGGCGTTTCCTGTGTGGTTGTTTGGGGGGTGCATCTGTACGTTCATAGTACTTCTATCAACTTTTCTATCCATCGGCCTTTTGCTTTGTCGAGGCACTTCTTCAGCTCGTTCAGTATGACCTTATTTGCGGCCTCAACTTGCCCATTGGTTTCTGGGTGTTCAACCGAGGTCATGATTGATTTGATGTCGAGGTCTTCATAAAAGGACTAAAGTCCTCGGTCAATGAATTGTCACCCGTTGTCAGTTATTTTTGTGTTCGGAACGCCGAATTGACACACGATGCTTCTCCATACGAAATTTTTAATGTTTTTGGCCGAGATGGATGCAAGTGGCTCGGCCTCGATCCATTTTGTAAAATAGTCGACTCCCACTATGAGGAACTTGGTCTGTCCATTTCTTGGCGCGAAGGGGTCGATGATGTCCATGCCCCAGATGGTGAATGACCATGGAAAGATAAGACTATGCAACTCTTTTGGTTTAGCATGATGGAGGGGGCCAAACTCCTGGCATTTGGTGCATTTTTTCACGTACTCGGAATAGTCTCCCTGGACGGTCGGCCAGTAATAGCCTGCTCTCAAAACTTTGGAGGCCATCGTCCGTGCCCCTGAATGGTTTCCACAGACTCCTTGGTGTATCTCAGTCAGGACATACTCGGCTTGCTCTTTGGTGATGCACTTTAGCAGGGGGGCCGAGTAGCCTCATCAGTATAAATTTTTGTTGATCATAGTGTACCGAGCACACTGTTGCTTCATTGTTTTTACTTCTTCTGGCTTACAAGTGTCGTCCTCGAGGTATTGGATGATGGGGGTCATCCAGTTATCAACCTCGGTCTGGGCTATTACCAGGAATTCGGTTTCTAACACACTGGGGTGTCTTAGCCATATTTGTATAACTGATCGTTGGTGGCTCTTTTTCTTTTTGACCGATAGCCTAGATAAGGCGTCGACCCTTTTGTTTTCCTACCTCAGTATGTGCTCCAAAGGTGCCTTGTTAAATCGAGCAATGCTGTTTCAGGCAACATGGTAGTAGCGTTGTAGTAGGGGTTCCTTTACTTCAAACTCCCCCTTGACTTGGCCGACCATAACTTGAGAGTCGCTTTTGCATACGACCTCGCGTGCTCCCATGTCGTAGGCTAGGTTTAGCCCAACGAGCAAGGCCTCGTACTCGCCCTGGTTGTTGGTCGCCTTAAACCCAAAATGGAGTGCTTGCTCTAGTAGGAGATCGCCCGGTCCTTCCAAGACGACTTCTGCTCCACATGTTATCTTGTTGGACGAGTCATCCACGTAGAGTGTCCACCCAGCCGACAAGGTGGGTAGCGCTGTGAGCTCGGCTAAGAAGTCGGCCAGGCACTGGGACTTGATACCCCCATTGGTTGATACTGAATGTCAAATTCGGACAGCTTGACCGACCATCCTATCATCCTTCCTGCAAGGTCGAGTTTAGATAAAATTTTAAAGATGGGGTAGTCAATCCTTACAGTGATTGAATGATTTTGGAAGTAGGGGCGCATCCTCCTTGTTGTGAGGACTAGGGCGAACGCCACCTTTTCGATCATCTAATACCTCGTCTCGGCCGCATGAAGCGTCCGGCTGACGAAGTATAATGGTCGTTCCTCGTTCTCGACCTCCTACACTAAGGCAGCACTGATTGCCTCCTCCGACTGCCAAGTAAACCAGGATGGGTTGGTCGGGTCTCGGCTTTTGTATGACCGATGGAGATGTTAGGAAATCCTTCATCTGCTTGAAGATTTCCTCGCATTTGTCGTCCCAACTAAACTTCACTGTCTTCCGAAGTAGTTGTACCATCTGTCTCGTCCGCTCGACCAGTCAAGGGACAAATCTTGAGTGGGTTGTCAAGTGCCCTCAGGAGTTGTTGCACCTCCTTGATATTCTTTGGACTTCTCATGCCGACTATGGCTTGACATTTGTCAGGATTGGCCTGTATCCCCCTATGGGTGAGCATAAAGCCCAAGAATTTCCCTCCCTCAACCCCGAATGTGCATTTTTCGGGGTTGAGCTTCATATTAGCCCCCCTAAGGGCCTTGAACACCTCCTCGAGGTCCTCCACGTGTTAATCGAAAGAGTCAGACTTCACCACTATGTCGTCCACATATACCTCTACACACCGGCCGATCAGCCCTTAGAAGATTTTGTCCATGAGGCGCTGGTAGGTTGCCCGTTCTTGAGGTCAAACGGCATGATCTCATAGTAGTTATTGGCATCGACCGTCATGAAGGCCGTTTTCTCTTTATCCTTGGGCTGCATACTTATCTGGTTATAGCCAGAATAAGCGTCTAGGAAGCTTAGAATTTTATGGCCGACGCCCCATCTACCAAGCGGTCGATGTTCGGTAAGGGGTAGGAGTCTTTCGGACAACCACTGTTGAGGTTTCTGTAGTCGACACACATCCTCCAATTACTGTTTGACTTGGTGACCATGACGACGTTGACCAGCCAAGTCGTGTATTGGGTTTCACGTATGAACCCGACCAATATAAGCTTCTGGGCCTCTGCCTTTGCTACTAAAAGCTTCTCGTCGTCGTAATCCCTTTTCTTCTGGGAGATCGGTTGTGCTTCCTTAAACACTAATAACTTGTGGGTGATGATATTCGGGCTTATGCCCGGCATGTCAGATGGTGTCCACGCAAACATATCTACATTCTTCTTTAGCGTGGCATGCATTACCTCAGCCTCGGCTGCTACCATGGTTGTTCCAACAGCGGTACTGCGCTTTTCATCCAGAAGCGGTACTCGCCTTAGTTCTTCCTTAGCCTCCAGCCTGTCTTCGGTCGCCCGTGGATCCAGGTCTACCAACGCAACGGTTGGCTCTACTAACATCGATCGGGCTTCCTAAGATGAACGGTCCTTCTAAGAGGATTTTCTCTTGGGAGAGATATCGTTCCTCAAAGGCTCCACTCGGAGGCTTTCGACATAACATTCTCGTGCCTCCTTCTGGTGCACATGGACTGTAAGGATATCCCCTGTTGATGACAGGAACTTCATTGCTAGGTGAGGAGTCGACATGATCGCCATCAGTCGGTTGATGGACGGTCGTCCGAGGAGAATGTTATAGAGGTATTCGTGTCGATTACCAAATATCGGATTCTTATCGTCTTGTTGTTCTTCTCCTGACTGAAGGTGGTGTAGAGCTCAATGTAGCCCTTGGTACCCACCCTTTTACAAGAGAACCCGACTACATGGTCATCGTAAGGCACCATCTCGGCCTCGGGTATCCTCATAGCTTTAAACGTTTTCCAGTAGAGGATGTCTATTGAACTCCCTTGGTCCACAAGGGTCTTCCTGATGGTGAATCGGTCTGTATCAACCGATATAACCATGGGATCGTCCTACCGATAGTCTACGCCTTTGAATTCATCGTCTGTGAAGGTGATGGGTGACATCCTCGGTCAGAATACTACCGCATTCACCTGGTGTACTGCCCGAAGGTGTTTCTTTCGGGCATTGTTTGTACTTCCTCCACCGGAAAAGCTGCTAGCTATGATGTTGATAACCTCTCGGTTTCCTCTTCTTTCGGCCTCCTGGGGAGGGTCCTCTCTCCAAGACCGGCGGTGATCTTCTTCTCTAAGAGGACTCCTCTCTGCGAGGTGAGCACCCTCCGTCTCGGCCGTTTCCGACGAATCGGAATAGGTGCCCGGCTTGAATGAGTTCCTCAATTTTGTCTTTCAAAGTCTATCATTCCTCAGTGGAGTGTCCTTTGTTCTGATAACACCGACACTGCTTCCTTCGGTCAGCGTTGTTTGGGCTAGCCATCTTCCTGGGAGGAGGGATCAATTCGGCGTTGAGTCTTGTCCAGGATTCTTCCCCTCTCGACCGTCAAGGAGGTGTATCTCGAGAACCGACTTCCTCGATTCCTGTTATCTCTGCGTCTGTCACCCTACTGATTTGATCGGCCTTGGCGATCCTTATCTTCCTTGCTCTTCTCTCCACTGGCCTGGTTGCGGAAGTCCCTGAGCTCTTCCAGCTGCATATACTTAGCAGCTTTCTTCCTCAGCTCGTCCAGGGTGGCGGTTGGCTGCATGCACAAATTATCAGCAAAAGGCCCTGGGCGCAAGGCTGTCAGCATATGATGCATGGCAACGTCCAGGATGAGGTTTCGGATGCTCATTGTCACCTTGCTGAACCTATCAACAAAGGTTCTCAACGAATCTCACTTCTCCTGGCGGATGCCTAATAGGGCGATGGGGGTTAGGTGATGCGACCTGCTGGTGGCAAACTAAGTCTCGAACTTCACCACGAGTGTGGCAAAACTATCAATGGAATTGGGTGGGAGTTTGATAAACCAGCTAAGGGTTGCTCTCTTCAACGATGTAGGAAACACTCGCCACAACACTGCATCGTCCGAGGTGTAGAGACTCATATGGGTGATATAGACATCCATATGCTCGTCCGGGTTAGTAGACATGTCGTATCGGTCTCGGTTGAAACCCTTCCACTGTCCGGTAGTGGAAGTTCAATGATAGTGTTGCTGAAAGGGTGTCGGCGGGCTGAGTCCACGGTGACAGTCGTCCTCGCCGACTTGTTAAGAAAGGATTCGCCATCCATCTTGTGGGTGGGGATCTTGTCCCTTGTGTCCTTCGCCGGTCTCGGGTTGGGAGGGGAGGTGAAGGACCTGCCGACAACGTTGGTCGATCCAGTGGATGGTCCTCCCTCCATCAGCTTCTTTTTCATTTCTTCGTTCTCCCTTCAGAGAGCTTGCATCTCTTGTCCATTCTTCTGGACAACTTCTTCTGTCCTCCTCTTCATCTCGACCATCTCTCTTTGCAGAGACAACAACATCCTTTCCATGCTTCTGGTTGAGATCATCTACTTTCTCTCTTTAGCTAGTTTCTCTTGGCCCCACGGTGGGTGCCAATTGTTCCTGCTGGGGAGATGGGACCTGGAGAACTATTGAAGGCTTTGTCTTCTTCCTTCCCTCGGGCAGGTTTCTAAGGCTTCACTATGATCCTTCTGGTCTTCGCGCTACTCCTTCGGCTCTCAGTCTCGGGTGAATGCCAAATGGGGGAGGTACCTATAGAAGAGACTCCAGTTAAGAGGGTATTCAACACTCGAGTGTACAGTAATAATGACTTACCTTTCATCTTGAAATGTGCGCTATTTATATTATTTTAATGGACTTACCTTATTGGGCCCGATTAGTGGAATGAATCACATTTATGGTTGCATTACCTAATTCTTAATGGTAGTTTAGCTTCACTGACCTTGGTTTGAGCGTTAATGGTTAAATGTGTTGGTCGGCCAAGCCATCCGTAAAAGTCTCGATCAGGGAGACCGAGTCTCAGTCACCTCGATCTCGTCCCATATACATAACTTATTTCAATTTGGTTTTAGAATTGAGATGAAGATTTAAATTAGAATTAGTTTTTGACATAGTACACAAAGCATGTCACAATTGCGTAAAAGATGTTTGGAATGAAAATGTTTGTTTGAAGTGGAATGATTTTTATTTTGAAAAAGACGAGAAAGAAAAAAATAAAAATAATTTTACAACATTAAAAAGTATATTAAAAAAATGAAAATGTATACATTAAAAAATAATCCTCTTTATATAGTGAAAAATAGGTAATAGTTCATATATTCTTACTAAAACAAAGTACTGTATAAGTCGTCAAAAACATCTATTAATTTCAAGAACATAGTTATATATCTTTATTTTCATAAATTAGTTGTTAAGTGATTTTCTGCTCCAAAAGGAAAAGTTATGATTATGGTGTGTTGACACAGTTCAAAACAATTACTCTCACTTTATAATTCATTATATTATTATTATTTGAATCTTTTATATTTTAATACAAATTATTAATATATATTATTAAAATATGTTGTAAATGAGAGTGTTTTGTCTTGTATGTGTCAAATAATTTTTTTCTATAATGATAAAATTTTAAAATAACAAAGTTTCTTTATTAAATTAAACAAGCATGCAAACAATAGAAGCATAAAAGAGAAAAATAAAACTATTACGGAAATTGAAAGAAAAATAGTAATATTATTAGTGAGGAATACTTTGAAGCATTTCTACCACTTGGCTCATGGTGGGCCTTATATCTTTGTCTTCCTCAACACAGTCCAAAGCCACTTGGGTTAAAAGCTCCATCTTAGATTCATCATAATTTGTTTGGATTGCTGGATCAATGATATGGTCTAGCCAAGATGTCCCTTTCCTTTTTTCTCTCACCCATGCCACCACCCTTCCATTGTACAACTCTTCTCCATCAATGTTTTGAACACCCATTGTTGGGCTTTTCCCAGTTATCATCTCCAACAGAACAATTCCATAGCTGTAAACATCAACCTTGGAGGTGATTGCTAAGTTCAGAACCCACTCAGGTGCCATGTATCCTCTGGTTCCTCTTATCATTGAAAAACTTGAATTGTTCAGGCTGTTCCTGTTTTGCAGCTTGGAAAGCCCAAAATCTGCTACCTTGGGTTGATAATTAGCATCAAGAAGTATGTTCTGGGGTTTTATATCACAGTGCAATATCCATTCTAAGCATTCTTCATGCAGATATGCTAGAACTCTTGCTGTTGCAATGGCAATATTGTATCTCTTACTCCAATCGAGTGTGTTGGATGAGAGATTTTCTGCCAACGAACCCTTCTCCATATACTCATACACCAACAACCTATGCTTTCCCTCAGCACAATATCCCCACATTTCAATCAAGTTCATGTGGTTAAGCCTTCCAATGATGCTCACTTCAGCAAGGAATTCCCCTTCTCCTTGTTTGCATTCATTCAGTTTTTTAATTGCTGCATGTCTTTGATCTGGTAAAATACCCTTGTACACAATCCCTCCTGCACCCCTTCCAATCTCCTCGCTGAACCCCTTCGTCGCCTCCTTCAACTCAGAATAACTATATTTTCTGAATCTATCGGTCAGAGGATGGTAATCGTGTTCATCTGCACCAGACTTTTGGCGCGTCTTAACTATGAAGCCCCACACCACAAAACCGCAAACCAATTCAAGAGCACCAATGGCAGTGGCAACCCAAAGAAAAAACCTCACAATCTTGCTTACATGATATTCGTTGTACACTCTGAGAATTTTAACAGTACAAACATGCTCATTTGAACCAAAAGATTCTTCCGTGAAAAGTCTATGATTTTTAGGCACTTTCAAGGACATTGTTCCCTTGAAACTGGGTGTACACCGCCCATTGAGCAGTTGCATCTTGGTGTAGCACGTGTAATAGTTCTTGTCCTGATTGTATGAGTACTGAAACCCCTTACAGTTACAGTCTTCTAAGCACAGATTCGTACAATTGCTATAGCTAATATTAGCAGTAAAGGTAGCATCATAACCATAAATCTCAACACCCGTCAACTCCAAGAAGGTAGACTCACTTCTATTGCAAGACAAAACGAACACCGGTTCACAGCCATAAGACCAATCGCTATGGTTCTTCACTCTATATCCCGGAAGACATGAGCACTTCTTTCCAAGTTTAGGATCATAACTGCACGCACTGTTACCTCCACAAATCCCGTGGATATTGCACAGATCACCTCTCAGTTGCCACGAAACAAACCATTCATCATGCAGTGTATACACTCTAAGGTTACCATCAGAATCAAGTTTCAATCTTCTCTGCTTCCTACCGCCATAATCAGATGTGGTGAAAGAAAAACCATCAGATGACATGAATCTTCCGAGTGAGTCCAACGTCGCGAGTCTACTGCTATTGTAAGTAGACCTTCCAGCCTCCCAACTCACCAACCATGGATTTGGCCAGTAAATGCTGGAAACGTCAGGGCCATCGTAGAGAAGACGAAGAACGTTGTCATCGTCGAAGAAGAGCTTGTAGAAACCGGAGGAATGATTAGTGCTGCTTCTTGCAGACACGAGTTGCGTGTGTCTCGTGAGGGGTTGTCCTGGAAGGAGAGTATCGGTAGGGAAATCAAAGCTTTGCCACAGAACGGTTCCTTGGAGGTCACTCAACACGAGATTGCCATTGTCTTTGAGATGCAACACTGGTGAAGCGAATGAATCAGTGTTTGAAGACCATACCGTTCGTTGAGCAGCATCATCCAAGACAAGGTTACCGGTTGGCGAGAGGGAGAGCTTGGAGCGTTTTCCGTTAACGGGGTCTTCGCGGTTCGCCATCCACACGATTGCGGGGTGGTTGTGGGAACAAGTTTGTGTGAAGCATATGGCGAAGGAGTAGGCGTTTGTACCAATGGCAACGAAGCGAGCGGAGAAAACGCCGTTTGGGGAGAGAATAACGTCTTGAGGTTTCTCTACCGAGAGGGATGAGCCCATGGCGAGTGATGAAGATGCAGAATGTGAAGTTGTCAGAGACAAGAATGGTAGGAACAAAAATAGTAAGATTGAGGAAGCCATGTTCATGGCACAATGCAAGCAAGATGTTACGATGTGTGGTGTGTGTAGGTGTGTCGATGGATACTGTAAATAAAACTGGCTTCGTTGACGGACTTTTATGGTCAAGAAGGCTGCTTCATTTGGAAAGAATCAAGACGGAAAGTACATTCAAACTTAAATAAGCCATATAGAAGAAATAAATTAAATAATTGTCATATAGAATGCAGGGCACTTGGAAGGTGCTGTTGGAAGATGCTGTTGGAAGGTGAAAACAGGTTGGAACTTGCTTGGCCCACGGCAATACTAAGTAAGGCAGTGCTGGGTGATGGTTTTGGTGGATACTGTTTTTATGCAGGTGGTATTTACTTGTTAGGCAGCAGTTTTTGGTTCTGCTATGGGTAGGTGTAAAATAGGACTTGTTTTTATTAGCTGTTTAGGTTTTGGTTTGTTGTGAGCTGAATGCCAAAGTGTTCAGATTGGTTGGACTGGGTTTTGGTGAAGGAGTGCTTTATAGCATTTTCCTTAATGTTATTAGTTATGGCTTTGTATACAGGTTGTATTATGAAATAGAAAAGATGAATAAAAGATAAGAAAGATGAATAAAAGAGTAAAAAAATAAAAAATAAAAGATAGAGAATGAATATCTGTTTTTTCTTATTATTAAAATCAAAATAAATGGTCTCAATATATATGAGTAACTCATTATAAATTTAATTAAAAAGGAATAAAATTAATAATTAAATATTAGAATCATAATACATACAAAATAAAAGGTTATCTATATTTATAAAAAACAACAACTAATAATTAAAAAATATATAGAAAGAAACAATTCATAATTAGAAAAAACTTCTCAATTAATATTATGATCCTTCTGTGTGTATAATTTAATAGGTTGAGACACTCTAATGAGATTTTTTTTTAATTTAATTAATTTTTTGTTGATAAAAAAATTATAATATAAAATGAATAAATAGTAAATAAAATTCTCACTGTAGCTACACTACACTAAGAAATAAAAAATATATAGATTAGAAGATTTTTAGCTGCATTGTCTTAAGATTGGTCATCTAATCATTTTTATCTCATGTTGATGTTAAGATTTGTCCTACCGCTATCTTTACTCGTGAGAATTGAAAAGATAAAAGATATTCTTCATTAATTGTCCTAGTAGAGAGTGATACATATACTTTTAGTAGGATTGTAGTAATTTTTGTAATCCAATATGAAAAGTTCATAATGTTTAAAATTTCTAATTCAAAATGTGATCCTTCATTCCACTGGGTTACAGTTGTTGGTCCTTTAAGTTATAGACTCTATAACATTATCATCATTTTAAAAAAATATTAATAATTATTATATTGATTAAATTATATATTATTTTAAAAATTATTAATATTTAAATTTATTTTTTATTTTTAATAAATAATTTTTAAATTTATATTTAATTAACTAACAAAATTTTAACTCACAAAGTTTTAGATTCTAAAACGGTTTTCCAACTATTTACACTAAAGGTCAAATTGGTAGAAGGTGAGTGACCCCTTTTGTGTGGTCCTTACATGATGAATAATGAATATAAATAGAGGTTTCTAGGAAATGTGGTGGACGCTAACAATTGCCCAATTATTAGACGGAATTTTTTTGTCAGGGTTGAATGGGTCACAACTAATTCTTCACTCCTTCTTATCGTTTTTTATCCATAATCTATGGATTGTGGTTTGGAAGAAACTTCTAGTTGAATTAAACACTAGCAAAAAAAAATCTTAAAAATACTATGAGTAAGGACGGAAAAAGTATGATGGTATTTCTAAATATTTATTGCAAAACAATGATGGTTCTTTCGAATCGTCATTAATATTGGTCCTAACCGTCATTAATATTGGTCCTGTGTTAAAATTGTGACGGGTTTTTTTAACCGTCATTATAAATGTGTTTCGCATCTAAATATTAACGGTTAGACACTTAACTCTGTCGTTATAAAACGTAAAATAAACTCATTTCGTACATACTTATTCATTCATCTTCTCCTATTTGCGCCTCTCATTCACTTAAGGCTCCGCGACCTTCACCATTCTCTCTTCTTCTCGCATTCTTGCCTCTCATCTAATACACTCAAAGATCCGACCCCTCTTCCATTCACTTTTCTTCTCCAATTCTCGTCATCTCCTCAAATACACTAAAAGTTGTGCGCCGTCCTCCAGCTCTAACCCCGCCGCTCTGCGCCTTGTCCAGCCGTCCACACGTCACCACCGCGCAACACAGGTTGATGCAAAACGCGCCAACCATCGAAGCTCCCCAACATGCCAAGCGTCTTCTTCTCTCCTCCGCGCGCACAAGCAAACAGCTGCCTCCACCTCCGCGTGACAACCTTTCGCCTCCGCAAGTCGGCAACACCTTCCGCACACCGCCAACACCTCCACCACATGCTGCCACCATGAACTTGGCTCTAAAAGGTTAGCATTTTTAGGGTTTAGGGATTTAAATTTTTTAATAAATATTTGAATGTATGTGTTGATTAGTTAACAATTTAAGGTTTGTGAGAACTTCATTTAGTGTATATTTGATGGAGGAGTCCTAACATTGAAGAGAATAGTGATAAATTTGGAGTTGACAAAAATTAGCATGAAGAAACTTCAAACGACTATAATTTTTTATAAAGAAGTCGGATGGAGACGCGTTAAAAATGAAAGTTGCTCGAAACGACGTAACGAATCACGTGGTCAATATTCAAAGGGGATTTAAGTTGACCAAAATTCCGAAAATCTACCATTTACTATTTTTTTATTTTTAAGTATTATTACTTTTGAGGTATTTTAAGGTTTTAGTTCCTATACTTTCACTTGTTAGAAAATTATGAAATTTTGCATCATGTTTCTAGTATAAATTATAGATTTATCAAACCATTACGATTATATTACATTCACAAATTTATTACTCATACATTTACATTATATAATGTTATGTGTTCTAACATGAAATCTTATTTCAATGCTTGTTAAGTGGGGGGGGAAGTGCAAATGCAAAACAAACTCACTTGGATGCACCTTAAGGTATTTAAAGTATATTTGTTCACCAAGTTTAATGTGTCTAATTCATTTAATAGAGGTTGACTATGAGTACGGTTACTATCTTACGCAGTGGATGTCGACTACTGTGCGAGCTGAAATTTATAGAGGTTGGGATCAGGTAATACATTAATACAAAAATACTTTATTTGGGGTTTAGAAATTACATATAACTTTTTTCATATATTTGTAGAACTTTTAGTAGAATGTTATATGTACTAATTTATTGTATGTTGACTTTCATATTTAAATTATGATATTACATGCATTATTGTTCTGAAAATTTGATATTTTATGCAAGATTTTAATAATAATTTTTTTAAAAAATATATATTTATAACGACGGTTCTAAATGGAACCGTTTTTAAAATTCCATTTTTAGGGTTATAACGACAGTTCTAACCTAGAAGCGTCGTTATAATACAACTTTTTTTTTATTTTTCCTTTATTTGGTAGAATAACGACAATTTTTTTATACGTATCGTTAATGTAGTTTTATAATGACGATTCTAGAACCGTCTTTATATGGTCTTTTTAACCGTCGTTAATGCACTATTTTGTACTAGTGAAAGATAATATCATTTACATACTAATATGATGTCATCTTTCTTTTTCTTAATGAAAAAAGTCTTGTTTGTCTTGCCTATTTCATATACTTGAGATAGTACGTAAGAAATTACTTAACCTTTCGTACCACAACCTTGGTGTTTGCTTCAAACCATATAAGACTTTCTTGAGTTTGTACACATGATCTGAAAATTTATGATCTTCAAACCCATGTGGCTGTGATACAAATACTTCTTGATTTATGTAACCATTCAGAAATGCACATTTAACATCCATTTGAAACAAATGGAATGCACTTATATAGGCAAAAGCTAGGAGAAGTCGAACAACTTCCAACCTTGCTACAAAAGCATAGGTCACAACATAGTCAATGCCTTCCTCTTGATTGTAGTCCTTTGCAACAAGCCTTGTCTTGTTTCTAATGATGATGCCTTGCTCATCCATCTTGTTCCTGAAGACCCATTTTAGGCCTATCATATTTATCTAAAGTGTCCTTGAAATTTGAGACCACACGTCATTACTAGTGAACTGATTCAACTCTTCCTATATGGCTAGAATCCAGTTTCCATCTTGCAATGCTTTATCAAGATTCTTTGGATCCACTTGAGACACAAATGTCATTGCTTCACAGAAGTTGTTAAGAGAGTTTCTAGTTGATATTCCCAATGACATTTTCTAGACTCAAGTCTCTAAGAGTCTTCCATTCAGTGGAAATTCTGGATTTATAGCAGGTTCTTTAGCAAGAATTCAATTGATTGATTCTAAATCAATCATTTGATATTTCTGAAGTGCAGTTCTTAAGTCACCTGATTCAAGTTCATCTTCAATAGGCTTAAATAGATAATTGTTAGTCTCATAAAAAATCACATGGACAAATTCTTCAACAGTTAAAAGCCTCTTATTATAGATTCAAAATGCATGTTCATTTAAAGCATAACCAATAAGAATACCTTCATCAAATTTTGCATCAAATTTTCCAAGATTATCCTTACCATTATTGAGAACAAAGAATTTACAGCTAAATACTCTAAGATGACTTATACTAGAGTTTCTATCCTTATACAACTCATAGGGTGTTTTCTTTAAGATTATCCTTATACAACTCATAGGGTGTTTTCTTTAAGATAAGCCTAATTAAAGTTCTATTCAAAACATATGCAGCAATGTATACACCATCAACCCAAAAGTATATAGGAAGATCAGATTCATTTAACATAGTCCTAAAAAATTTTCTAGTCTATTCTTCCTCTCAACTACACTATTTTGTTGTAGGGTTCTAGGAAAATAAAAACTATGTGAAATGCCATATTTTTCACAGAACCTATTAAATCTTTCATTTTGGAACTCTCCCCCTCTGATCACTTCTAATAGATTTAATACTACAATTGTTTTCATTTTGTATAACCTTAACCAATTTCTTAAACTCATCAAATGCATCATTCTTAGAAGCAATGAAAAAAGTCCAGGTATATCTAGAATAATCATCAACAATTACCAATGCACAATAATTTCCAGTAAGACTAGCATTTCTAAATGGTCCAAACTGTTGATCAAGAGTGATCAAGTGCTTTGAAGAATCCAAATCCTATGTGTTTGATGCAAGGCTGGTGTTGTTGCTGTGTTTAGGGAGGGATCTGGGTAGAATAGAATGTGATCCACTCCTTTGTTGAATCTAAAACTGACGTGATTTAAAACCTTTTAGAAAATAAAGTGTTTTTTCCAACTAAGTGAAAAACAACTTGTTGTTTTGTCGAATCAACCGATTGTTTTACTCTTAGGAGTTGTTGAAAAGATTGAAAACTATTTTAGTTTGGTTGACTTAACTGTCAAACCAAACAATCGGTTGTTTCGTGGTTTCAACCGATTGTTTCTTTGAAAATCCTAACAGAATTTTGTTTTGATGGTTGAATGTGCTTTAAATGGTTTCCAACTGAATACGCTCTTTCATTAAATGCATTGACCAATCTTTGGAAAATATAAATAGTTTGTTTATGTTGAGTAGAGAAACAGATTTAAGTTTTTCAGTTGAGAAAAAGTTGATTTCAAGATTTGAACATTCACATCAAGCTTTGGGTTTTCAAAAAGAGTGGAATAAGATTGCAATTGTATTGATTTCAGTTTGTTTCGTAAACAAGTGTGATCCCTTCTCAACCTACTGTATTTCTGGTGTTGTGTTGCCAAGGAGTGTTGTGTGCTCTTGAGGTGGTCAAGATCAATAATCTTGGTGTGATTTGCCAAAGGGAGTGTGTTTCTTGAAGGGTTCAAGGTCACTACTTTGGTGGTTTGTGTGTTGTAATCTAATTTGATTGCTTAGTGGATTACCTAGTGGTTTTCTGGGGGCTGGATGTAGCTCTTGGCTTAAGAGTAAACCAGTATAATTGTTGATGTATTTCTCTCTTACCCTCAAACTCATTTAAATTTTGTTTTAAGCTTTACTGGTGATCCTGCCTGTTGACCTGAACGTTGGAACCTGCCTCGTCAAAGGATCGACATGTGCACCGCTTCAAACCTCCGTCCTTCTTCAAGATCCACCTCAAGAACCTGCAAAAGAACAGAGCGGCGCCGCTGCGGCCGATCGCAC
>Ga0123342_1002085_pt1 | contig 33542 bp, 20 predicted proteins | sample Turbeawhitnodule_FD_89960 | JGI IMG/M metagenome (GOLD analysis project Ga0123342, IMG submission 89960) | Root nodule microbial communities of legume samples collected from Mexico - Turtle bean Mexico white nodule | ecosystem: Host-associated > Plants > Roots > Nodule | place: Mexico: Nepantla... | reverse complement strand
GATGAAACCTAATCCCTATTTTTCCAATTGAAACAATTAATTCTTTGTCTGTTTTCTTATTGATCATCGCCAACACAACCACTTTCAATACACTTTTAATTGTTTTGTTCTATATTTAGCGATAATTGTACTTGATAATTTACTGTTCCTTGTGGGATCGATATCCGTCCTTAGGGACAATTATTACTTTTGACAAACGCGGTGCACTTTCCGTAAAAAGTCATCAAGTTTTTGCTCCATGAGTTGTTGCATGGTGACGTTGTCCCCTCCTGAGGGCACAGCAGATCCTTGCATCGTGCTTCTCATATTGTTGTTGGCTCTCAACACAATTGTGAGTGGGACCTAGTTTTATCGGGCCCCACAGTGGGCGCCAAATGCTCTCGTCAGTTGACTCGGTTGTCGGTTGACTCAAACAATAGTCTCTCGCCCCGTTTGTCTCTGTCTGGAATCGAACTTCGTTAGGTAGAAGAACGCTTCACCTGTAAAGACAAAGGGCGCCCTTACGGCCGTTTACACTCCGATGCTCAAGTCAGTAAGGGCTAGAAAATAGTAATGTGTGTAAAGTAGTTTCAGTCTTAGAAACGACGTACCTTGCTAGGGTTCTTACCACCCTATTTATAGGTTGTATCTAAGGTTACTTCTGTGATGTCATGTCTCTTAGTGAGCTTAGGGTTCCTGGGAGAATTTCCTTGCGCAGCTATTACACAATCTCAGTGTAATCTGGCGCATAGGACTTCCATTTTATGGAGTGCATAGATCTAACAACGTAGCCGCCAAGGTACCTACTCATGTATCAGCGCTACGACATCATTTGTTCTGTAGGTGCCCTAAGTATTCACGTGTCGTGCATGCAGTCTTCCCCTGGAAACCTAACCCTAACGGGCCTTAGCGCCTCTAAGGAACACTTGCTTGTGTCGTACCTGAATGTACCATACACACCTCATGCATGATCCTCTCGTGACTTAGGTCTTTTCTAGTGTCTGGGTGTTAAGTCATGTTAATTCATATAGTCTGTGGGGCCCAACTTACGTGGCCCACTATCGCTATCAATCCACCGATGTCCGATGTCCAATGTCTTTCTCTGGTGCCGATGACTGAGGTTTGGCCTGTACAGGTAATATAAATGAGTTGAATTGTATTTGAATAGTTTGTTGAAGTACATAAAATGTGATGTTTGATGAGAATTGGTTGTTTGGTTTTAGATGATGATTGATTTAGAGAGCATATATGAGTGAGAACTGTCAATTGAATGTGTAGATTTATAAAACTATAAGTTGAATGAAATTTTAGTTCATAAATATAACAGGTAAAAAATGGTTTATGCATATTTTTCTGCATATCTTGCTCAGGTGAGATAGTTCTCACTTAAGCGAGAATAAAATGAAAAGATGGGGTATTCTCGGGTCCACTTTTCACCCAAGCAAGAAGAAATCTAGCTCGGGCGAAACTTGAGTTGAAATTTTGGATGCTCTTGGGTTCAATCTCGCTCAAGCAAGAAAATTTTCGCTTGAGCGAGACCCATTCTTGCTCAAGCAAGATGATTTTCGCTCAAGCTAAACTCTGTATAAAAAAAATTAAAACTGAAATTTTTACCTTTGCTTTTAAAAGGTTACTTTATTTCTCTTCAAAGCTAATGGAATCATATAGATGAAGTTATTTAGGTGGTGAGAGTCGAAGGAGGTTCATATGAATAGGTAAGTTGTTTGAAAGATAACTAACTTGATATGTTATACGAGTTAACCCTGTCATACTAAGAGAGAGATGATATTTAAATTATTTATGCGCATAACTGTGTGAATTTCATAGTGAGATAGTATGACAAGTGCAGGTATCTGAGTCTAAGTTAATGCACGAGTTTTTCGGAAGTAGAATCAAGTGTCTAAGTGTTGTGAGTTAGTAGAAGTCTGATATCAGAAAGATGAATTGTGAATTTGGATAGACACTTGATGATTATGTAGAACTGCATGAGAATTGATAGTTTTACGTGAATATTTAAAGTTATATTTATATTATAAATTTTAAAAATAGCTAGCTTACCCTTGCTTTGTTTTGTGGTTGTTTTCTTTAATGTGTGATGATTGTGTATTTACACGGGAGCAGATGATGGTATAGGTAATAGAACTCCTTAATGAGAAGTTGGATGATGAAATGTTTATTTTCTTTTAAATATTTATTTTAATTTTATGTAAATATTTAATCCATATGAAAAGAAATATATTTTAAAATACTATATAAAAAATTATAAACATGTTTATATTATATTTATATATTTATTTTAATATTTCATTCAATTATGATTATTAGATATAGAAAAAAAAATATAGGAATATTACTGTGACTGGCACATCTTCTATGGATTTATTGTAATTCCTTGAATTCATACCATATCTCCTAAAATGACTAGTTTAATCTTAATCTTCAAAATTTACATTTGTATATATTAATATAAAATTGTGGACTACAATTAAATTTATTAGTTGTGGGTTAAAATTGTTTACTTTTAAAAAACTAAAAAAATAGATATAACTTAAATTATTATAATAACTAAAATTATACATTATAAAAGTAGGCCCTAAGAGTGTATAAAAAACATTTTGCTCCCTTTTTTTCTTTGCCTCCCCGCTTAATCCATATCACACGGGATAATTATAGACAACAGTTCCTGATTTGGATTATATAAGTGCTTAGTGTTGAATCCAAGGAGACGAATAGACGAAATGCCACACTGAGGAAGCTTCATGAGAGAAAAAACCATTTTTTCTTCTTCTCATTCACGGAATAGATAAGAGAAAACGGAGAAATCTCACCCCACAAATTCTCAAACATCTTTGTACCCTTATATTCCATTCAGCATTGAGGAAAATAATAAAACATGAGAAATTGAGAGACAAATAAACAATGACAATAAATGTTCATAAAGTGTTATTAAGAAACATAAAAAGTAAACAGAGGTAAATGAAGTAAAATCCGCAAGAGGAGAAAATAGGAAATGGAACTGAACATGCTATATAACTGGGCTTCTGGTTCAGAGTGCGAGCAGTATTGGGTTGAAGTTCTCACTCTGATTTGCGAAGGAACAAAATGGGTGATAATGGTACGATTAGGAACGAATCATTTTAATAATTGCGTATGTTAAATGGTATTGCATTCTTTTGATTTTCATTGCAAACACAGATTCGCTCTCGCAATTCCTCGCATCTGCTGTCGACGCTGCTCAAAAGGCTGGTGAGGTCGTTCCCCACTCCAATCTCTCTCACACTCTTGGTTTGTCTCTTTAGTTTCATCTCTTTTTGAACATCAAATACGATTTTCATTGCAGATTATTCGCAAAGGTTTCTATCAGACCAAGAACGTGCAGCACAAAGGACAGGTTTCTGCCTTGCCTTCATTTCTAACTTGGAAATTTCCACTGTAAGTAGACGATCAAAGGTACAATAATAACTCTTTTTACCTTTATTAGGTTGATTTGGTCACTGAAACTGATAAAGCATGTGAAGATCTCATATTTAATCATCTCAAGCAACTTTACCCCTCTCACAAGGTTCATTCACCTCTCCCTCAACTTTACACCTAATCATTTTTTAGTTGGCCTTGCACTCTATATCTTCTCAACGTCATTGTGATTTCTTTTCCTTTTTAGTTCATTGGGGAAGAAACCACAGCTGCTGGTGGCAATGCAGAACTGACTGATGAACCCACATGGATAGTTGACCCTCTCGATGGAACTACTAATTTTGTTCATGGGTAAATATTGCTTTGATGTTTTAACTGATACATTGGCTTTTCCATATGGACTGATTATACTTCTGCCTTTTTAGGTTCCCTTTTGTTTGTGTATCCATCGGTCTTACAATTGGAAAAATTCCTACAGTTGGTGTTGTTTACAATCCTATCATTAATGAGGTGAGAACCTTTCTTTGGAACCACTGTCTGACCACACCGCCATTCCAAATTTCCTGACGTTTGAAGCATATGTATTATTCAATGGTAAACGTTATTATAATTAAACGAATCCTATCTTCTATTGGATTTTTCATATATCGTGTAGATTTTGGTATCTTTCTCTTCTTTGAGATTAAACAGGTAGAATCATATTAAAAAAGATAGACCCAAAATTTTCAAATAATATGATCATGTGAAGGTTCAACATGAGGGAATAGTTATTGTTTTTATTTTTGGTTACCATGAAAATTCAGATTGTTGGACAAAGCTTTCAATCAATATGTTCTCTTCTGTTATAAATAGTATTTCAATGACTTTAACGTATTTGTAATGGTTCGTTGAGGACTAGTGACATTGAAGTAATTGATTTAGGAACCAAAATCTATAACTTACTTTCTATTACTAATATTGGTATTGGTATGGAGAGGTTAATTGTTTTTGTTAAAGATACACACCGACTATATATATGACTAAATTATAATATATAAATGGAAGCAAATCTTAGTTACAAATTGATTTTAAGAGTTTTTATTTGTTTTCCCCCCTTCCTTGCTATGAAAACTGAAGTTTTAGAATGGCACATGTAGCTTTTCACTGGAATCCGTGGAAAAGGTGCTTTTCTGAACGGAAAGCCTATAAAAGGTGGATCTTCTGATCTCTGTCTTTTGATTGTTATCGTTAATGGAGTATAGTTACCTCATGGATATTGCCTTGAATTTTTCAGTATCATCACAAACTGAACTAATGAGCGCTCTTCTCGCCACAGAGGTATTTCAAGTTTGTTAGAGTTGATTTTGTGAAAGTTTTGCATTTATCCTTTTTCTAAGGATCAATGGTATGTGTTCTGTTCCACTCGCTATCCTTAATGAGAAACATTCAGTTGGGATAATTATTTGCTCCTGCATATCAATGTCAAATAGCCCTGCAGTTCTTTTGGTTAATAAAAAAAAACTGCAGACTGCATTCTGTCTGTTATTTGGTCTAAGCACCTATGCGAGCATGCATGTATGTATGTGTGTGTGCCATTACGTGTCAATCTTTATCTACACATTTGTATTCTCTTTTCAGTACCTTGCATCTGCGTCATGAGCTGTGTTAGAGGATCCATATAAAGCATGATACTCTCCTTTTATTTTCCAAATAGATTTGTAACCTGACCATTTTGAATTTATAAATGCTGTATGCTCCTCGGTCTTTATGTGTTGCTCTGGTTATGTTTCTTTTTCTACTTGCCTCTCAAGTACTTCAAATTATAAACAAATGCCTCGTATGTACATTTCAAAGCCTTTCTATTTGTGAACTTGTGCAAACCCTAAGGTACAAAATCTAAACATTTCCATCTATTTTGGTAATCACTGAGACACGATGAAGAAAATATAAGAAAGTAACATAGGAATTAAAATTTGTCTTTTTTGGGAGTTACATTGTAGAAACTGCAAATATGATCATTTAGCAGATTTTGATGTCAATGTCATTGCTAAGTTTGCTTTAAATTGTATTCCAGGTAACCCATTCATGATCTCATATATTATTGCCATCTATTGTGCAAAAAGAGTTGTATCCTCCCCAGCGACTTTCACCTTTTGTCCCTGCACATTTTTATTTAATTGCATGCAATTCCAGTCCTCGAGTATAAAAGTTATCATATTTTTGGGATACTAACGTGAAAGGGATGACTCAAACATGTGTCAGTTCCCTGTAATGTTTTAAATCAAGACAGATTTGAAATTCATTAAGTTTTATTTCTGAAAGTGCAGATTGGAACAAAACGTGACAATTTAACAGTAGATGTCTGTACAAATAGGATTAATAGCTTGCTTTTCAAGGTAAAATGAGGTGTTCTTCTTATTCAAATCAATCGGACTAAAGCTTGATATTGTTACATCATTATAACCATGCCTTTAATCTGATTAGGTGAGATCACTCAGGATGACTGGTTCCTGTGCCTTAAACCTTTGCGGTATTGCATGTGGAAGGCTGGATGTATTCTTTGAACTTGGCTTTGGAGGTCCTTGGTAGGAATTTTAACATCCCTCACAAATGGTGGGTATTATGATAATATGATCTGTTCCTAGATTAACAGTCTCTTCCTTCTTATTAGGGATGTGGCAGGCGGTGCGGTCATTGTTAGAGAAGCTGGAGGTGTTATATTTGATCCGTAAGTTCTGTAATTTGATTCTCTTGTTCTCTGTTCTAGACTGTTTGCACTGTTAGATGGGTAAGCTATTTTATTACTTGCATTAATCTTCATCTTGTGGGCATTTATGTTGTTATGGTTGGATGTACATACAATATGGGAAGTCCTTTCTATTCATTCGGAAGTATAAAAACAAACTTGGATGCATATGCTTGAAAGATTGTGTCAAGATCTGATGGTTCATTTGCTTCAGGTCTGGGGCTGATTTTGACATCACATCTCAGAGAGTAGCTGCTTCCAACCCTTTCTTGAAGGATGCCCTTGTTGATGTTGTGCGCCAAAACCTGTGAGAAACCTGCAATTAATAAATGAGACCGGAGAAATTTAGTCAGCCTTATCTTAGTTCGTTTCCCTTTTGTTAAAATGCTTTGTAGTGTGGATGCGTGACTTCAATCATTTTTCTAATTCTTGTATAACCTTACCAAAATTTTAGTATTCTATTCTCTAATTCAAAAATGTCAGATAGTTTAACCGTGCAACTTAATTTAGAATAATGCCATCTCATTGCCTATGCCGATCCTAAGAAACTTTCAACTTGATTATATTCTGTTTGTTCTCATCTTAACTCCTTTTGGATTTCATTTTTTTTAATTATTAGACGGCTGAGTCTTTTGGTAGTTGGTATATTTTAGGTAGTTGTATAGTCATAAAAATAATAAAAATTGACAGAAATTTGAGAAAATTGCAAGTGGTAAGTTATCTACTATTATAAAGTAAGTTGGCGTGCGTATCTACATCCGGCTGGACCGTGTTTGGTTTACATTTTCATAACATATGAACAACTGTGATTATATAAAATATAAAATGATTGGTCTAGTCTTGTGTCGAGAGAAGAACAGAGAATTATAAAAATCCATTATTCTTGGTGGATGTTGAGGGAAATTGGAGAACCCAATGCTTTGCTTTTAGTCTGACCAAGTCTATTCAAATTCAGGACGAGTCAATGATTGTGCCCCTAAATGTAATGTATTCAAGGAATCTGAGCTGTGTGCTTTAACGTTGAACTGCTACTTATTACTATAATTGAATCTTAGCCAATTTTTAATAAAATTGAATCAAATGAGTTGTTTCAATCAGAAAGAAAGAGCTTTATATTTTTCGCTTCGGTCATTTCTTATTATTTTATTATTTTGTTCAGTTGCATTTCTGAATCTTTATGAATTTATTGAATAGCAATCCAATTATAGACTGAGTTCCTATGGTATAATCTGGGACTTAAAGTGTGTTTTACATATTAATAGTTTATTTTCAAGAATGTAAACATGGAAATGTTCTTTCATGCTTCGAAAAACTATTCTTAATTATTATTGATTCATATAACTCTCAATTTTAGCATATTTTTTCTACATTTCCATTCCCAAAAGAGGGTTGTGAAAGTGCTATTCTCACACAAATATGAAAAGTGGGATGTTCGTATTATTATGTCGAACACGTGTAACTTCCATTTTTACTTATATTTTATTTAAATTATTTTAAATTTTAAAAACTGTTTTAAAGAATATCAGAATGTAACCAATGATACTGTTAAATATCCTTCTTTGGCGTCGCCAGAAGCCGAAGAAAGAAAGAAAGAGGTTGCTCCCGTGGAACGCAAAAGATATTTGAAACTCAAGATATGTAGAAGGAGTAAGACACAGGTAAGAAGTAATTAATCATAAATACAAATATGAAGTAACAGAAACCGATACAACCTAAGTGCAGTAACAGTATAAATAAAACAAGAACCTGAAAGTCACTTTCCTATGAAAGAATAACCTCAAAACTGAGAGTCTAAGCAGCTGGAGTACTCCCAAATACCCTCAACATTATACAAAGGAGTCCAACGACAAAACACACACCGGTAGAAGTAGTAAGAGGCATAAAATCACAAAACAAACCAATATCTATCTGGCTACATATCCTACGCCTGCTGTGGCCTAGAACCAAACCCATTAACACCATTTTCTCCGTGTGGCAACTTGTTCTCTGACCTTCTCCTCTTCAACACTATGATCCATGTGAAAGCTTCCAAAAACACAGCAATGCCACCCAATGCTCCAATAATACCAATGTACGCATGCTTCCAGTTATTGTAGCGATTCCCTACGTAATTTTCCAAGGTGTCGAACCCTTCGAAAACGTTGGCGATACTGAGGGATATGGTGGCGTATCCGACCAAGTAGTGGTAGGCATTCCAGTACACTCTGAATTTATGGTCCTTGTTGGGCCTCAAGAACAGCGCAAACACCTGCATCCAATTATACCACATGTAGCTTTCTATCAGTACCATCACACACTAGTATAGCATCACAGAAAGGACACGACTTAAGCATATATTGCTTAAGGGTGTCATAACATGAAAACCTCGTACCTGAAGAGTTCCAAGGCAGACGAGGACAATAGCAATCGTTCTGTGAGTGTCGTATTCAACACCCTCGGAGTCACTGCCGAGTTTGAGACCGGTTCCGAATCCGGAAATACCTACTATGTATGCAGAGGCTTGGCAAGTGATGTGAAGATAAAACCAAGCAGGGTCTGCAGATTTGAACACCTTCAAGTACCTCGCGATTATGGCACCCGTTGGCATCAATATGCCCCAGCTCACCGCATTCAGCACTCCATGGGTCTGAAATTAATAATCTCCACACTCAATACATCTCTACTCAAACACCAAAATAAACTTCTGAGCCTATTTGATTCCCTCTCGCTCTCTTGTTTTGAAAAACTGTTTTCTAAAACAATTCTATACAATTAATTTCTTATCCAAGATCTACTATGATTTGAAAATTGTTAAGAAAACAAAAACAATTGAGAGATGTTGTTACATCCTCTCCTGTTTTCTTCAAGTTTTGTGTTCAAATGCTCAAAAACAAAATTTAAGAAAACAGAATTGACATATTCACCAGACAAACACTTTCAAATATACCCTCTATTGAAATAAACTTAAGAAACAGATAATTGCGCTTGAAAGCATGTATTTTTTAATAGATGGACACTAAAGGAGTCATGTCATTGTGATGCATGATATGATCGAAAACATTAAGCAAAGACTGGTGATTACGTTTCTTCTTTTTTGGCGTGAATTCCCATTTGTCTGAGTGGAGGAACCGGAAAGAAGATTCAACGTTTCCTTGGAGTTTTGGTGGGAAGTCTCGTGGCTATGCTCTTGAGGGGTAGTGCCAGAGAGAGGTCCATCCTGCCAGACGTGGACGAAGGAGGTGGTGTCGTTGGGAAGTGTGAGAGTGGCGAAAATGGTGACCTCGTTGTTCACAAAGGTGGCACTCAACCCCGACACCGGATAACTGATTGCCCCCTCTTCCAACTGCGTCCTGGTGCTCACTATGTTGGAGGTATAGACCCTTGGGCTTCCATTTGACTGAGGAATGGCCACCAGGGCCTGGGCTCCAATCATGGCTGGTTCCAGAGTGTTGGTGGGATTGATGGCCCATGCCACCCACCTGTTTGTTGTGGTGATTCCTGCGTGTACGAATGCTATCTCCAACTTCCCACTCGCCTGGTCGTATGTCCAGTGCAGGTACGCTGTCAACTGTGGAAGATCACGACATGTGGCAAACAACCTGTTAGAGAATGTTTGGCTTCCACACGTCTGGGCCGAGGATGTCACAACCACGCTACTCAAAACACACAAGGCCAACACCAGCCTCAACATGTTGCCCATCAACATGTCTGGTCGTGTAATCTATCTTAATTGCTGCCAATCTGTGAATGACTTGACAAGTTGAGAAAGTGTATCAACGAATTTGGTACCAAATGGGTTTTGAGAATTGAAAAGAAAATTTGTTTCTTGTGATGCAAACAACAGCTTTGAGGTGGAGCAGGTAGTGGAGATGATGGGTTGAGGGAGATGGAAAAGGAGGGGTGAGTTTATTTATAAGATAAGAGTTGGTGGGTTTTGGCAGTTGAGTTGTTTAATGTGCAAGAATTACAATGTGGAAGGACGGAAGGTAGAAATTAAAAAAGAGTTTGAATAGGTTTTTATAATGTTGAAGTTATTGACAAATTAAACAGTAGATAAATTAATCAGGAAATCTTCCTTCCAAAGCAATCATAAGAATTAACTATCCCTTTTGGGAAGCTTCCTTTCCGTGTTAAGGTTAAGGTGGTTTGATTTTTTCCACCAAGAATGCTTCCCAAGTTTAGCTCTGCATCTATCGTTTTCTGATCACTAAGCTTATACATCAATTTAACAAGCTCCATCATGAGTGGAGCCTGCATGTAGAAGAGGACCACTCTTTCCACCCCAACGTGCCAGAGTAGTTGCACGACGTGACTCCATAGATACCTTTTTCTTTTGTTGCATTTAGTTTAAATAATTGTTTCCAAATATTATTTTTTTTATACTGGATTCTTAATTAAACTTTTCAAATTTAATTCTTATAGTCAACTCTTCATTAAACTTTGGAAAACATTTAAGGATTTTGTCGTTTTTATACGAAACACTACACCAAAATACTAAGGCCCGATTTTCTTTTAAGGATTTGTTGAATGAAAATAAAGTCTCGCATATGATTGTCGAAGCACCCTACAAGTTCGTACGTCACATACAGAAAAAGAAAAAAAAAATGAATAGTACATATATATAAGTAGATATTGCTACTACTGTTCAATAAATACATCACAGTTGAGAAAACTATATGGATGGAAATGAAAATTTGGAGTAGTTTGGGAGAGATCAAACTCGAAAGAGTTTATAAGAACTTACGCTCAATTAGTTAAGTAGTAGTTTTTTCATATGATGGTTGAAAAAGAATTTTTTACCAGTTAAATTAAATTAATTTTGATATTAAATTTAAGAAAAAAAATCAAGAAGTTGAACTCCCACTAGATAAGTATTTCATTACTAGGGAGAAATTAGGTTTACGGTTACTCATATTTTTCGTGGAGAGAACGCGTCTGCTGATAAATTAGCTAATTTATGATTTATTCATAAAGAATCCTTTTATTGGTATAATAGGCTTTCATCTAGTTTATTCTTATAATTATTTATGAATAGATATAGTCTACCTATGTATCGTTTAACATATAGGTTTTTGTCTAGTCCCCTATATTTTTGTATTTTTTTTAATAATAATTTTTTCATGTGATGGCAAATGATTGTTGTTACTTGAGTATCAGTCTAGCTGAAATCTCAAGTTGCATAATGATACCTAACATAAAAGTTTTTATTTAAAAAAAAAAAACTCTCACTAGACAGGATTAAGACAATATTTGTAGCTTAACACGAGCGAAAACAACTCCTAATATATAGATTAATAATTTCTAAATAATACTTTCCATTCATAATAAACTATAAATTTAAATACAAAAATAGATTAAAATTTTCTGGAGAAATTTGTCGATTTACAAAAAAATCTAGTTCTATTATAAACTAAACATTTTTTTCTTTATTATAACTCTTTTAGGTATTATTATTAAGGGAAAATTTGTTTTAGTTATTATTTGTTTTGAAGTTTAGAGTTCTTTTATGCTTGAAAAGTGTTGTTCCCGTCGGTTGACCTAAAACGTCTTCGTGCGTCCACGAAGATCTTGCGTCCAAGAATCCCTCCGTCCCTACGTGCCTTTCCTCCTATGGAATCACCTGAAAACAAAGAGACAAAGGGCGCCCTTGCGGTCGTTTGCACTCTGACACTCAAGTCAAACTCTAGGGCAAAGAAACACCAAAAAACTCTAACTCTGAGAGCTTTTGTGTGTGTGTATTCTCTCTGTGTGTTACTTGCATTAGAATTGTGTACCTTGTTGTGTTGGTTGTTACCCTTTATATACGTTAGTGTTTCTACCCCTTTCGCTAACTGTAACTTAGGCTTACTGTAGGTGCGTCTTAGCGTCACTATCACCCACTCTGAGGGCCATCTAGGTGCGTAAGACTCCCTTCCCGGAGTGCAACCTTCACGGGATGACCACTTGGGTGCCAACTCATGCACCCAATCTCTGGGCCATCCGCCCTGGGAGTGCCTTTAGCTACTCACATGCCATGCATGCAGATCACCCCTGGAACGTGACCCTTACGAGTCGTCTCTTTCCCAGTGGCTCTTTGATTGTGGCACACCCTACCGCGTCGTCCACACCCCATGCATGGGGGCTCGGTGATCTAGGCCTCTCCCTTACTGAGTGTGGCTTGGAAACCACCTTTTTCGACCCATCTTTACTGTTTGGGGTTACCAAGGTCCGAGGCCTCCATGCCCTACACCTTGATGCTGCCCCCTCCTCGGCTACCCTCACTCGTGTGTTTCGCGAGACACTAGCCTGTCCTCCCAGCCTCCCCGTGGACCCAGCCTTTGGGGCCCCACCGTAACTGCGGTCAACGCCGAGGTCCGAGGATCGTCCGGCACAAGTGTCTTGAAGAATTAAAGAAAATGTGTCTTGAAAGATTAAAGGAAGAAGATTTATATAAAATGTCTTTCACATCAACTCCTAAAATTATATTGGTATACCAGAATCTTAAACCACTTTCTTTTTATTTTATTTTTCACACACTTTGATTTTCATAATTTCTTATATATTTCAAAATTATATTTCATTTATATCCTTAAAATGAATTGAAATAATTAAAAATAATATATATTAAAAAATGTATATTTATAATATAATTTACGTATTTAAAAAATACTTCTTTCTATCATAAAACCTAATTGTATAAAAATAGGCATTTATCTTATACATAAAATAAAATACTAGTTAGGTAAATATCTTCATCATTATTGAGTTTTGAAATATAAATTTAATGTTTTTTTAGGTGATGTATTATTACGTGCAGAATTTGGGAATCTGCTGAAGAAACAGGCACACTAAAGTGAAGTGGTCATTAGCAATAGAAAATTCTTAAGAATGAGTCTACGAAGCAATTGAAATTGAAGAATTATGATTACATGGTTTAAGAATTGGAATCCAATTTGGTATGTTGGTAGCACTATTGTGTTGAAGATCTTTATTGATTGTTGTGTTGGAGATCTCGTACCTTTTTTGATAAATAAGTATATTTTGTAGTATATGATTAAATATAAATTTTATTTCATAAGTTAATTTTGTAAAATTAAATTAAATTTAAAATTTACAATTTAATATGGTATTTATAATCTATTATAAATAAAAATTTATTAGATTTATTAAATTTTATGGAGATTATCCATAAATATATAATATTATAAATTGACAGGTAAAAAAAAGTGTATTAAAAATTTTACATATCTTAAAAGTAAAATATTATATAATATGTAAATAAATAAAATCTTTATTTTATAAAATGGAGTTAGATTATCTAATTCTTAATAATTATGCAATTAAAATTGGTTCCATAACTCCAATCATCTTCTAAGTCAAAATTGTTCACCTTGTCGTTCTTCTATATTCCCCACTGTACATATATTATATTTTATATGTATGAATATTTCACACGTGAAATTAAATAACGAACTCATCATTTGAGGTGTACGGTTTTCACACATTTTAAATATATTTTAACAAATTTGATCAACAACTGTATAAAATAAATTATACATTAATCATAAATATATATTTTTCTCATTTCTATCCCAACCACACAAACTATATTTATTTTTATACAACCTATGCTGCTGAAGAAAATAAAATGACACCAAATATGCAACAATCGGTCAATTTATCTTCATATAACTGAAAATCACTCTTCATTATTGTTTTTAAATATAATTATTATGAGGATTATTTCAAACAAGTTAATGGTAAAAGTTTATGGTAATTTAATTTAAAAAATATTATTTGAAGTGTAAATATGGTGTGATAAAAAGAGCAGAGTCCTCTTCGGGAAAGGTGAAGTAATAAAAATATAAGAATATTACTTAGTTCTATCAGTTCACTTCTATCTAATCCATTCTAATTAAATTAAGTTGAATCTTATTTATGATTATGTTAAATTCAATCCAATCAAAATCAACTCATTTTTATGATTGGATGATGGGATTAGTATGAAGAATGCAATATCTAGTCTTATACTTATTTTTGTACTTGCTCACATCTATTTGCAGTTGATATAATCTTAGAAAAATCGATAAAACTTCTATAATGACGATGTGTCTTCCTTCGTTTAATCTTCATTGTTCACATTTGGTGTTCACCTATGTAGTATCTCAACCCTAATATTAGAAGAAGAAAAACTAAATACTCTTGTGACTATACATCTTATTCTTCTTTGTATCAACCTAAACATTAACATTTTGTTCGTTCGTCATTCATCTTCAATGTTTGTCTCCGTCACATCTCAAACCTAACATTTGACAAACAAGCCTAAACATTGTTACAACTTTATCATTCTCCTCCATTATTTGTCTCTGCCTTTTATCTTCGTTGTTTGCTTCTGCATCAATTGCCTCTACCATTTGTTTATGTCGTTCACATGCGTTATCTCTTTTCCAACACAATTGCATCTTCGACCTTTAGTTTAGGTGAAATAATTTGCATTTTAATATTTCACTCTTTTAAATGAAGACACTATTTTTCTTTTCCTGTCACTGCCTTGCTTATAATTTATAGGAACACAAGCTCTTCATTGTGGGGCAGAAAGCACACCGACATCTGTTGTGTTCTACTATATTTTTTGCACACTTGATTTGGTGAATATGGTTGGTGGTGGTGAGAGTGTTAATTTTTAATTGTTATTTTTACTGATTATTTTTATTTATTCTTATATGAAATAGAGTGTTGATTATTATTGAATTTTTTTGGTAATTTGTAATTGTTCCAGTATCCACACAAACGAAAAAGATTACTTGCACTTGATCTACTACTAGGAAGAAAAATATTAATGTCTAAAGTCTTATTTCACTAGTTCCTTTGAAAATCCTACTTTATTTGCACCGTTTGAAATTTAATCACCATCAATGTTAAATATTCGTACACAACCAAAGTCATATAAACCATGTTAAGGACCCAAGACAACACCTGCAAATTCAACTACAGTGACAAGTCATATAAGACTAATACACTATAAGAAAATCATTAAATAACAACTAATTAGAGAAAAAAATAATTAGTCACTATATTGTCTAAGGTAAATATTGTTTATAAATTAAAAAATTATTAGTATATAAAGTAGTTTCTATTATTAATAAAAAATTTATTAATAATAAAAACTACTTTAGATACAAATAATTTTTTAGTTTCTAAATAGTATCTAACTTAGTCAATATAATGACTAATTATTTTTTTTGTTTTTAAATTAATTGATATTTAATAATTTTATGGTAGTAATGGTAAAAAGTATGAGACCATTGATTAAACAATTTGAATGGTTGTTATATGAACCTAATAAAGATATTGATTGAGAAATAAATATATGAACCGTAATTATTTTTTTTAAACATTGTTTTATTTATTAAATTTGTTGATATTTGAAAATTTCATCTTTTGAATTTTTCTTTTCAAAATCTTCCCTAACCAAATTAAATATGCTCAATAATAGGTAGAGTTGGATTCATTTTAATATCAAAATTGCATAAATTCAATCCAATCTAATATTTTGTTACTGGTTGGATAGATTGGATAATGAGTTTGTCCATATCTTACTCAACTCAATATAAAAATACTCCTAAACAATACAAAATAATAGAAAAATATATATTTATATTTTTGAAATAAGAAACACATTATACCATATAATAAATTGATGATTTATTAAAAATGAGGAATTCATTTATTTACTAACAAAAATGTGTTTTTAGAAATCATTTTCATTAAATATTCTAACCCTGATTAAGACACCCTATTATTATTAGGATGATGACCGTATTTAATATATTGTATTTTTTAAATTTTATATTTTTATCACAATTTTGTTTTTAAAATATGATGTATATATAAACCAACTTTGACTTATAAATGATGATGTGAAACTTCTGAATCCAAAGGAACAATTTTTTTTTATATTTTTTATTCCTCTTAAGAAATATTTTTTAAACTTAATCTGGTTCAAAATATTTTTTTAATAAAATAAATTTAAAATAATTAAAGTTTGTGTATTAATAATATATTTTTAATTTAACTTTCCAAAATTAAAATTTCAACACATTAAATTTATGTATAGAATACAATATTAAAAATTCATTTTTTTATTTATTACATGGATAGATTTTTATTTTTTTGAAAATTTAAAATTTCCAAAATTTGCTAATGTTTAATTTATTTTTAAAATATAAATTCCCAAAAAAAAACTATTTCCTAATAATATATATTTAGTTATAATTTTCATATTTATCATGAAATAGGTATTAACCTATTTTTTTCTCAAAATATAAGAAAAGGTTTTTCTTAATTGAGTACTTTTTATTATTTTATGTGGTAAGTAACTAAAACTCTTTATTAAAATATGATATTACTTTTAATTCAAAATATATAAATATTTGTAAAATATTAATGACTAACCAAATACATCAAATCACATTTGTGAATATGAACTATGATTTTCAAACTAGAAAAAGATGAGCAAATGTTGTTAAATGTCTTTAACACTCACTTTATAGTATAGAGTGATGATTTAAATGATTGAATATGTAAACAAAAGAGAAAGAGAAAAATGAGATGTGACAATGAGACTTTCGGTGATAGTGGGTGGAGAAATACAACCTAATCAATAAAAGGTGTTTTTTTAATACCCAATCCATTATCGAAGATTATAATAGATTATGATTATTATTATTATTTTTGCTATTTTTATTTTAATAACACATAGTTAAAATTAAAACTAGATATAAATAAATAAAACTATTAATAGTACTTAAATTCTTTTTTTCTATTTTTCAAAAAAACAATTCAAATTTCCACTTTTTTCTTTTTTCTTTTTTCTTCCTCCTCTTTTTCTTATTTTCCTTTAGACCAAATTTAGATTAAATGGTGTGATTTTTCTAATGATCACCATATAACATTTTGGTGTTTTTAAGAGAAAAATATAAATCTATACTGATAAAAAAAATAGAGTTAATATGGCTATAAATCTTTGATCATATGTGTTGTATATATACTTTACAGTGTTTTATTTTATACATTTAAAATATCCTTAATAGGACTCTTGAAGATTAATTTCTTTTTAAGGATGAGTTATTTGCTTATATCAATAAAAATAATTTAATGCATATAATTACAATTTGATTTTTTTGAGTTGTTTTTTTAAGAAAGCAGTGAAGGTGCTGTTAACATTTATAATAAATAAATAAGTCAAACAAACCAAAAAATTGTAAATATTAAGTTTTATAAACTTAGTACTTGGCAGGTTTGGATAGTACAAGTTTTACTCTTTGAGAAGGTTTCGTACGCAGGGGCTGTGGTACGAGATAGTACAGGTCTGAGAGGGATTTTTTAGTTCTTTTATAATATTATGACTACTATTTTTCTTAATTAGAGTTATATAAATATCAGTGATATTAAAATAAATAAAAATATTTATTCAAAATATATTAATAATTATAAATTAGTTATACGTAATTAAATAATTTAAATAAAATAATAAATACAATACTTAATCGAATTATTGCCAAAAAATAATTTAACAATTTAATATGCTTTCATAAGAATATTTTAATGTATTAAGTAGTATTTTTCATTTTGTAATAATATCAAAGTTAAATTAATGACAAAAACAAAAAATATGTTATATCTAACTAGAACTAAGTATGTAAATAGGTTATACCTATATATTTCGCATCATCTTAAACAAGCTTTAAATTTAGAGACTAAATTTCATTTGTAAAGAGTCTATTTAATATCCCGATTTATCATATTTACTTATTATGAATAAAATATCTAAATAAATATTTATATATATATATATCAATATTTATATATATATCAATTATAAAAGTACTTCAAAAATATATTATTCTTTATAGAAATTTTAAAAAAATATATATACAATAATTTTTTTTTTAAAAAAACACTCACATGTAATACCCAATCATAACATATATTAAAAATAATCCCAAAACAAAAATAGCAGGATAAATTAATATATTTTAAAACTTTTAATAAAACTTTAAAATTTAAAATAATTCAATCACAAATGTTTACAATTATTTCATTTTTCACATCATGTGTGTTTATATGTTTATGGGTAGTCCAATATGGGTAACCTGATAAATCCAACGAACTCTCGTTAGGATAAACTTTAAATGGTTATGATATCATATCAATAAGTGAACTTTAACTCTAGTTCAACCTTATAAAATTGACTTATAAGGTGAGGTTTGTATACACTTATATATTATGAGATGTCTTTATTACTAGTCGATGTGAGATTTCTAACAATATCAATACACCATTCAATCACATCAAAATTTAGATTTTTAAAACAATCCAATTATCTCACAAATTATACATAAACACGTGACTATTTACTTTTAATAACGTATTTAAAGAAATTAAATATTTTTACTTAAAAACAATAAACAATAATAAACTAGTCTTTAAAAAGCCAAAATAAAATTTAAGTTTTTTTAACTTCAACGAAAATGGTCTCGCCTAAGTAAAAATCAACTCAAGAGGATTCCAAAATTTAACCAATATTTGCTTAAGTGAGATTTCTTCTCGCTAAAGCGAAAATGGACTCGAGAACATCCCATTTTTCTCCCTTGAGTGAAAATAAGTCTGAGAGCAACTCAAAATTCATTGCACCATTCTAGCTTGAGCGAGGATATTTTTTCATTATAACTTCGCAGATTTGATATTCTATAGAACTAAAACTTCATAAAACTGATATTTTTCAAGCTTTTTCTAATAACTTAAATTTCAAAACTATATTTTCTCAAACATATCAAAACAAAATTGATATGACATTGCTCAAAGTTGTAAAACTACTCTTATAAAGCTAATATGTCAACATCTATAGATATATATTCATCATCTCTAAACGATTTTTATTCAGATTAAACATTTAGATTAAACATTTCGGTTCAAACAACCATTACTTATCATTATTATTATTTTTTTGGGTTGGTGCGGAAAAGGAATAAAAGGAAGAAACGATGTGTGTGAATTATAGGAAATGCCCTTGGTGTTTGTTTGCCATTACTCATCATTATTTACACTTCAAAGGATTCATGATACAAATCAAACACATTCAATAACTTGCTCAAATCATCATCCAACATAAATTTTATCAAATCAACAAATTCATCATAACTATACTTTCACATTCAATCTAAATCAAAACACCAATTTACTCAAAGACAAATAACCCTGCAAACAAGTTTGAAATTGGTGACCATGTCACCTCCACATCCAGATTTTACTTGACTTTGAATATATGTACTCACGATGAACTCTAAGCCTACATAACCAAATGATAGTTTAACCTGCACCACAGAGTCTTGATCAATAATCTAACCATATCATTAGGACTCTACACTAACATGGACTAATCCTTAAGCTAAAAACATTACATGCAAAACATATGCCCAAAACAAATCTAAAAAGTTCAAATATGACTCAATAAAATGAACAAAAATGAACTTACTTTAACTAAATTTATGATCAAACAGACTTATAATATTCGTTGTCAGGAATCTAATGATGGACTCCAATTGTTAGATTGATGAGCGAGGATGTTAGAAATTTAGAAAAAAGACAGAGAAAGAAAAAAAGAAAATTTTAGAAAGATGGTGATTATTTTTTAAAATGATACTTGAAGAATTGATATTTTTACATATATACTTGTAACAAAATCCAAAATTCATCCGGTCTCATCTCGACGAGAATAATACTCTTTTAATTTTAATAATAAAATATTCATGTATCATTTTAAATAAATAACTTCCACCTTAAACTGTTTTCTATATCCTTACACTAATACATTCATTTATATACTTAGAATTAACTTAACAATATACCATCATTAATCAATAAGAACAAGGGATATTCGATTTTACACTGCATTGAAGTTGGTGTGTAGATTATGCACATTGGATATTTATATCCACATTCAAAATATTGTTAAATAATTAATATTATTGAAGCCAGTCATAAATACAGTATGAAATCATTAGATAAGATGAAATGGTTGGTCATATAAAATAATAATGGTAAGTTCAAACAAGGTTGTAGGTTGAGGTAGAAGGTACTTAATATCATCATTCTAATTATCTAATTCTATAGACTATAGTGGTTGAATAATTGCAAATAGTGGTTAACTAATAAAAACCTTTTAGTCACTAACAACACCATTGTTGTTTGGACGTGTTCGCTCTGAAAAGACTATAATTAATGTAACTGGACTTCGCATAAGAGCCTCTCTGCACGAACACGTTTTCAAAAGAAAGCTCCAACAAACATAATCTAAAGCTTTCACTGCTCTGGTCAAACTTTGATAGTTTTACCATTTTCTGTGTTAAAATTGGAAATTAATCAACAAACATTACATATGCTAGAACATGTCAATATGATAGGACGCACTTAAGGATGGAAATTAATCTCATTACTTTTTAAATAAAAACTTCCTTATACAACTTGATATCTCAGCTATGTTGTCACCTCAACTAATAACAATCATATGTTGGTGACAACTAATAACAATCATATGTTATCACATGAAAAAAAATATTATTAAAAAAATACAAAAATATGGAGGATTAGACCAAAACCCATATGTTAACAAAAACGATACATAGGTAGACTATACCTATTCATAAAGAATTCTAAGAACAGACTAAATGGTAACCTATTATACCAATGAAAAGTTTCTCTATGAATAAATCCTAAATTAGTCAACTTATCAGCACACACATTCCCTTCACGAAAAATATGGACAACCCTAAACCTGATTTTCCCACAACATCCAAGGAACATTGGTCCTTGCAGTAAACACATCACAAACCAACGCAGAATCACATTCCAACCAGACATTAATAAGTCCTATCTTTTGAGTTTCCTCCATAACATGTATAACCCCATAAAACTCAGCAACTAGAGTAATATGAACCGCAGAGTATTTTACAAATTCATTTTTATTTTAATAGATAATCTCTATATTTATCTCTACATGATTTTATAAATTGAACATGAAAACTCTAGATAAACATATAAATTTTCACTTTGTTTTAATATCCGTTTTCATTCTGGTTGTTATAAAACATATTTAACTTTTTGGATAACCTATACATTTATATTAATCTTTTTATCTTTATTTTTTAAATTATTTTAGGACACATATGTAATTATTTTTACTTTTTTATAATTATTTAATATTTATGTAATTCTTATTTGATATTTACATAAATATATTTTTTTCTTAATATTTAATATTATAGAAAAATATTATTATTTTTATATTGTATCATTGATGATATCATATTTTTCTTATTATAAATTTTATTTTTTGATAAATAAATATATAATTAATATTTAAATCTATAACGGAAGACAAGTACGGTATATTTATTACTCAATCTCAATGAAGATGAGATAAGACAAAAGGATTTAATAGTGGTTAAGAATTGAGATGAATTTTTACATTATAAAAAAGTGAAACTTGCACTCACATTCTTACCATGATTAGATGAAGTTTCTTTTGTCAATTTTACTTTGAATATTCTTTTACTAAATGAGTCCATTCACACGTCAATTATATCCTAAATCACTATAAATCCACTATTTTATTATAAGTTAATTGAAGAAAATAATTTTATATATAGCAAAGTCTTTTATAAGTACACTGCAATAATATATTTAATGCATGATTGAATAATTCAATAACTATATTTACTACGTATATCTAGTACACAATCAAATAATTCAAAATCAATCTAACCTCAAAGCTCAAAGATACTATAAAGGCAATTTCTTTGCACTATATCAATTTTTATTTTTAACCCTATCATTTTTTTAATTTCCAAAATCACTCTTATTCCAGATTTTTAATTCTGGAATAGAAAAAAATTAATTAAAAAAAATACATTCCGAACGAAGAAATCTGAAACACAAAATTAAAAATGCATTAAGGATAAAAATTTCCCAGAATTCAAAAATGGTTCTGAAAGTAATTTTTATTTACACCATTTTTCATTTAAGGTTATTTTTGTCAATTTGGAGGGACAGGTTGGGTGCATGTTGGAATTGATATGGTGCAGGAAGAAATCACCAACTACTGCTAACTATTCTTAGCCCAAACAATTTAAAGCTCAAAAGCCCGTTTAAATTGTTTTCACTAATCTCATTACTCATATAAATATATACATAATCTTAAACATATCCCTAAATAAATTAAATTGTAAGTTGTAAATTATTTCATTAATTCATCTAAAGTCACAAAAAACTTGTTATAAATATTCATATTAAAGATAATAAAATATTAATTTGAATCAAAACAAAAAAACACGAATAAGAAGTAATTCCACATTCTTATATAGAATTTTCCCAATATTTTGAAAATTGATAAAAAAAAATTATGAGAAAATTCCATGTAACCAATTACACCTTCAAACAATTTTTTTAATTAACTTGATTTCAAATTCCAGGTAATAGATTGGTTATTAGAAAAACTAATAGATATTACGCACCAATGTTATAGTGATAAAAAAAACCCAAAAAATTATGACATTAATTTATATGTAAATGGTTTTTAAAAATCTTTTATAACTATATTAAACTATTTTTTTCTAAAATTTCAAAGATATATTATTCTTTGAATGTTATGTGTTATAATTTACTGTAAACAAAGTATATCTAAATTACTTTCTTCAACTTCCAAAGTCTACTAAATTAGTTCTGTCTTAATATATATATATATATATATATATATATATATATATATATATACAGAATTACTAAACTATTTTTTCGAAAAAAGTGTGTATACTGATTAAGACATAAATTATAGATATTTTATTATTTTGTATGTTGATTCTAAAGTGAAAATATTGTAAAATGACATGTTGGTTTAAGTTTATATTTTAGGTAAAATATTTTAAAATGACATAATCACATTGATATTAAAGACTATAAAAATGTATACATAAACACATTTTAATTCATCAAAATTCACAAATAGTCTTACACTCCATTGTACAATTAATTTTAACTAAAAAATATGACACATACATAACTTTTACATCTATTTTTTTTTAAAATATATTTCATAATATAGGATTGATAAGGAGACTAATCTAACCTAACTTCTACAATAATATTTTTACAGTTCCTAAACTCTAAACACCTGGATCTTCAATATTAAACACTATACCCTGAACTTAAATCATAAATCCTAGACATACATATAATTTTATAATATTTTTATTTTAGAACTTACATTTTATTTTTTAATTATTCAAACATTTGAATATGTAAATTAATAAAATATTTATAATTTACGTCATCACAAAATTTTACATAATTTTATTGTTTTAACAGTTTTTTATGAAAAAATAACTGAACTTACGTAAAAAATACAAATTCAGACTATTATTTTTAAATTGAAATAATTAAGGCTTCTGATGATTTCACTTTAAAAAAATAAACCTCAATCAAAATTGTGTTTAGTGAACATCACTTCTTCACTTAATTTTTTTAACTGAAATTATGAGGTGCTATGACTACTATTTCATAAAATTTTCATTTGAAAAAAAGTTATCTTTAATGATAACAATTTTAAAAGAAATGAAATCGTAAATTTGTAACATAAGTTACAATTTTTGTAATTTTTTTTCTAAAGAGAACAGTAGTTTGTATTTTGAAAAATTGAAAACCTTACGTAGCAGAATATCTTCATCACTTAGATTTTTTTATTCTCATTTGTACAAGCAACAAATGAACACTTTAAATAAAAAAAATAAACAAAAACTAACTATTGTAACAGAAAAGAACCTAAGGTTAGGTAATCGACAACAGCTATATAAAATTGCAATAATTATAATACTCTTTCCTCAAGCTGGATAATGGATACTCATTATTCCAAGCTTGGAAATGATGATTTTAAAGTTAGCATGATGCAAAGGTTTGGTGAAGATATTTGCAAGTTGATTACAAGATTGAATGGAAAGAAGATAAAAAAGTTTAGCATTTAGCTTCTCTGGGATAACATGACAGTCAATGTCAATATACTTGGTTCTCTCATAGAAAGTAGGATTGAAAGCTATGTGGCGGACAACTTGATTGTCATAGTATAAAACTATGGTAACATTAGGCTTGATATGAAAATCATTAAGAAAATGGGTGAGACACTGAACCTCATAAGTAGTAGTGGCAAGAGCATGATATTTAGCTTCAGAGGAAGAACGAGAGACGATGGTTTGCTTTTTGGACTTCCAAGAAATAAGAGAAGTGCCAAGAAATATGCAAAGACCAGTGGTGGATCGCCTTGTCTTTGGGCATGCAACCCAATCAGAATCACTAAAGGCCTTCAATTGAATGTTATTGTCAGCAACAAAAAAATACCTTGTGCAGGGTTGTCTTTTATGTACCGGCGAATATGTTGAGCAACTTGATGGTGATGGATGGTTGGATGTTGAAAAAACTGAATAAGGAGATGTACAACAAAGGTGATGTCAGAACGAGTGTTGGTTAAGTAGAGAAGCCGCCCAACGGTAGGAATTAACATTGTGAAGAAGAGGTTTGTCTTCAAAAAGAACTTTGGTATCACGGATCAAAGGAGTAGAGGATGGCTTGCTGGCAAGCATTTCACATTCGTTGAGAATGTCAAGGGCATACTTGCGTTGACATATATGTATGCCTTTTTTTCTTCTAGCAATCTCCAGCCCAAGAAAATATTTGAGCTGACCCGGATCTTTGATCCTGAAGTTGGAATGCATGGAGTTCTTTATACTATTGATCTCATACATGGAATTTCCAGCAAGGATGATGTCATCTACATAATAAACAAGTAAAGCAGTGAAAATGCATGCAATCTTTTTAATGAATAAAGAATAATTTGAACTAGATTGTATAAATCCAGCAGAAATAAGAAATGAAGATAATTTGGAAAACCATTGCCTACTTGCTTGTTTCAGCCCATACAAAGACTTGGTTAATCTGCAAACTTGGTTAGGTTTATAGGTGATAAGTCCCGGAGAAGGAGTCATATAGACTTCTTCATCAAGATCTCCATGAAGAAAGGTATTGTCCACATCCAATTGATGTAGGTGCTAGTTATATGCAGACGCAAGAGCAAGCAATAAACAAATAATGGTTAGCTTAGCAACTAGAGAAAAAGTATCTAAAAAATCTATACCTTCTAAGGTACATTGTGAAACTCAAAGAAATACAATAGAATGAAATATAATTTTTTTTTCGTTTGAATATTCTATTCATATTAATATGATATGAATAGAATATTCAAATGAAATACTATAAATCTATTTATATGTCGTCTAGTGATTATACCCTTTAGCTACTAACCATGCTTTATACCTATCTATGGAACCATCTGATTTGTACTTCATGTTGTAAATCCATTTGCATCCAATAGGAGTCTTGTTAGAAGGCAATTCAGTGATATACCATGTCTTATTGGCTTGAAGAGCACGAACTTCTTTGTTCATAGCTTCAACCCAACTAGAGTTTCTTATGGCTTCCTCGTAAGTGTGGGGTTCAGCATGTGAAGAAATAGCCAAAGTAAAAATTTCAATATTTGTCGGATAGGAAATCATATGTTAAATCAAAAGATAGAGGATATTTGATTTTGAAATTAGTATTAGAACCTTTGTGTATATTTGCTACTTGATGGTGATAATAAGCAATATAGGAAGGAATTTTCTTTATTCTTCTCGATCGCCTCAGTGTCAGAATCTTAGTAGAGATGTTACCATCACTATCAATATTATTGCAATTTTTATTTTCTGTCAGATTGTCAACACAATTCATAATCTCTGAAACATAATCAACATTGTAAGTAATTTCTGGTGTATTATCAGAATTTTGAATATGAAAAATATTACCTGGATCATGAGCCTTTGTACTTCCAGAACAACTATTAAGTTCAAGTAAGAAATTAGCATCATCATGAATCAAACTTATTCCTGCCGGTTGACTCAAAACGCCTTCGTGCGCCTACGTCACTCCTTCGTCCAAAATCCTTGCGTTCACACGTGTCTTTCCTGTGATGAACACCTGAAAACACAAAGACAAAGGGCGCCCTAGAGGCCCTTTGCACTACGACGCTCAAGTAAGTACTAGGGCTAGGAAACACCGAAACTGTATAATCTTGCTACTGTGTGTGTGTTAAGCGCGTGGGGTCCCTAACTGGAGTGCAACCTCTGGCGGGTGATCACCTAGGTGCCTCCTTGTGCACCTGATCTCTGGGGTCACCCGCCTCTGGGAGTGCCCTAGCTGTTCACATGCATGCTGCGACTCACCCCTGGAACGCGACCCTCACGAGTCATATCTTTCCAGTGGCTCTACACTTTGTGTTACGCCTGAACGCGTCATCCACTCTACACACATGGACCCTCGTGATCTAGGCTTCTCCCTTACTGATAACTGGTGTTTAGTCTGGGATCCACCTCTTGTGGCCCAGCTCTACTGTTTGGGTTTCTGATGTCCGAACTCTCCACACTGTCTAGTGGCACGTCGGTACATCTTGATGACCGATGTCTGACCACTCTTGGCTCCTTGGCGCACATGCTTTGCGAGATACTGGCCCACGCCGCTCGTGGGTCCCACTCACGTGGCACCAACATTACCAGTGGTCAGTCAATGCCCAGGGACTAGTCGGTACACAAGCCCCCTAGTCTCGAGTTGTAACTCGTTCACTGAAGAGGCTAAGTCCTTGTCCTGGGTGACCTATGTGGCTCTGCGTGACAGGACGTAAATACTGCGCCAAAGTGACGTTTTTCTGGGCTTGTCTTATCTGCGCACACGTGTCTTTTGATCAACGACTAGGGCTTAACGTCGCTTACGCTTCTTTTTTTGCTTTTAAACTTTCGGAAATGCGCACGTCCAATCACTCGTCCCATCATCCTCTAAAACTCTTTGATTGTTTCGCCTTCTTCCTCAAGCGTTCTCGTGTTTCCTCTGCGCATTTCTGCACTCTCTCGCTATCCGATCGTAGGTATGAACTCTGACTTCTGTTCGCACCTGTTTATTGATTCTAATTCTGGATAACTGTCTTTGCTGTTTAATCTCTGTATCGATTACCCTCTGCTTCTGGGTTCCCTTTGAGTTCAAGGAACCCGAAACTCTGGGGAGCTGATCCTTGTTATCGTCTGTATTTCTTCTAAAACTTGTATGCAGGTATGGTTTTGAGCGAAGAAAAATGGGCTAGACTGACTAATATCCTCACTTGTCTCCGCAGGATTTCCAGGGATGTGGGCACTTCTCGCCAACACGCCCTTGCCTTTGCCACCGCCGCGCCTTCGCCCACTCTTTCAAATCCCGAAGTCATGGTCCCTCTCGCTGCCGTCCAATCGTCTCCCACCCCACTCCCCTGCAAGGGTAAAGCGGTGGTGATCGAATCGGACGAGGATTCCTCCGAGGGGTCAATCTCTAAAAGGCCCAAACCTACGCCGGTGATGCATTCTTCCTCCATCGGTCGCTCTGTTTCGCCCCGGGATCATACGATCGGCGTTCCCCTGCTCCCTGACCTTGGTGGAACTGGTGCTTCTACTCCTCCTGTCCTTGAGCTGCCCCTTGTCCTACAACACGCCATTAAGGGCTTCCAACAAGGGGTGATTGCGAACTCGGATGAGGCCGCTGCGAGGGAGAGACTAGGCTTCAATTTTGGGGCTCTTCTTGCTCAATCCGATGCTCTACTAACCAGGGCCGAGTCGGGGGAAAACTCTTTGCTGGCTCACTCGTTTGTTGCCCGCGAGGCTACTCTGAGAGAGAAGTTGGTTCATCTCTCGAAGCTACTTCATGCCAAGCGCCGAGAGGTTACTGAACTGGAGGCAAGAGTTCTGTCCCTGCAGATTTGGGTCTTCGAGCTAGAGGAGGCTGATGAGGTGTCCCAATCCAAAATTACGGAGTCCATTAGTCACGAGGCGCAACTGGGTCGAGTGGAGGCCGAACTTCATCAACAGGCTAAAAGGTTTGAAGAAGCTGAGGTTGAACTGACCGGAGATGTTCTCGATGCTTATGACGAGGGATTCAGAGACGCTCTTGCTCAAGTTGCTTGCGCACACCCTGGACTGGATATTACGCCCTTTACTGTATCAAATTGTGTTGAAAACGGGCAGATCGTGCCCAAGGTCCTTCCTTAATTTGTATTTGGTTGACAAACACACTCTTTGCTATCTGTTTGCAACTTTGCTTTCGAACACATAACGGTTTATTTCTAAGTCGACAACTGCTTTTTAACTTGCATAACTGCTATATCATGGTGCTTGGCACCAAGATGTTTCTCTTATCATTCTGTTGTATGTTCCCATCATCGTGAGGAGGGGTTTTAACTGTGTGCTAGGTCGTTCCTCCTTGGCGCTCTTGCTTCAAAGGAGATATGTTCTTCACGAACCTACTTCTCTTCTTCCGAGGCCTTTAATCGCAAGGGGAACAAACTCTCAACTGACCTCGGCATCGCTCAAAGGCATGGAGGATTTATCTGGTGAATTATTTCGTTTTACCTTGGTGTTTTCACTCAAGAGGGGAGGTGTTCTCTTACGAACCTACCTCTCCGCTCACGAGACTTCTAACGCAAGGGAAACTAATTCTTGACTGACCTTGGCTTCGCTCAAAGGCGAGGAGGATTTAAATAAAGAACTATTAACTGACCTCAACTTCGCTCGAGGGCGAGGAGGATTTAACTAGCGTACTATTTCGTTTGACCCTGGCGTTTTCACTCGTGAGGGAAGTTGTTCTCTCGCGAACCTACCTCTCAGCTCACGAGACTTATAACGCCAAGGGAACAAGCTTTTAACTGGCATCGGCTTCACTCAAGGGCGCGGAGGACTTATCTCACGAACCTTTTCGTTTAACCTCGGCGTTTTCACTCGAGAGGGGAGGTGTTCTCTTTCGAACCTACCTCTTCGCTCGCGAGACTTCTAACGCATCGGAAACAAGTTCTTAATTGAATTTGTACATAACTCGACAAAATATTTTAATCGAAACTTATCTGGTGACCTCATTAAAAAACCCTTGTAAGGGAAAAAGAGTGTCCTCTAATACCATGTACAATATTTCTGCTTAACTGAAATTTAACTTGAAGTCGGCTGCATTCCATGTGCAAGGAACCGAGCCCTGCTTCAGCGCCTTAAGCCTGCATGCTTCGTCTCGAGGGTCTCTGTTCTTCTGGGAGAATTGGTCCACACGGGAGGGACCGGACGTGAAACGCTGCCTCCCTTGGTACCTGATGTTTCTCTCCAGACCATTGGCATACTCTACTTCCCCTGTGTGTAAGACCTTGAAACTGATCCTGTTTCTGTTTGTGGGCCGACCCGATCGCCTAGTCGATCATCACTGGGTTACTCGGTTCTGGATTCTACTATCTTTTCGACCGGGTTATGCGTCGTTTGGCCGGGGGCGTTGCTCAGGTTGGAGTCTTTCTCTCCAATCTCTCTTTCCCCAGGATTGCCAAATGGATCAGATTTGGTCCTGCGGGCGATTTCTGCTATGGTCCCATCGGGTTTGGCGCGACTGACCTTGGGCAGGGGGCCCCCTCAGTGTATGGTGGTCCATTGGTGACCATAGATACCCCTCGCCTTGTTTTGAAGCTGTTCTCATAGCATCGCTTGGCCTCCTTCTGATCTAATTTGATGGTGATCACCTTTCTTGTCAGGTCCGGCAGCTTCATCTTCATGTGACGTGTCTACAGCACCGTCCCTAACCTATTCAACGTTAGTTTTCCCAACAACATATTATAAGCAGAGGAGGGGTTGACAACAAGGTACCTGATGCTCTCTGTACGTGACGCAGTGCCATCCGTGAAGGTGGTCCTCAACTTCAAGTATCCGCGCACCTCTACTTGGTCTCATGCGTAGAGACAGCCGCCGTAGGGCCTTAGCATGTCGGGGGATAGTTGCAGTTTGTTGAAAGTCATCCAGAACATCACGTCTGTCGAGCTTCCCTTATCTACCAGCACACGGTGCACCTTCCTTCCCGCAGTTACCGCTGAGATTACCACTGGATCGTTGTCATGAGGGACAACGTCCTCAAGGTCGGCCTTGGTAAAGACCAGGTCGACGTCGAAGGCGTCGTCGGTCCTCTGTGCTTCTACCTACATTACTGTTCACGCGTATCTCCTTTGCTAAGAAGCGGTACAACCTCCTCCCGAGAACCCTCCTACGATGGTGTGGACCTCATCGTGTACAAGGACTTCGTGCCCCGGGCCACCCCCTGTTGCCGCCATGTCCTCGGTCCCCTGCTTTTCTTGTAAGTAATCCCTTAGGAGACCGTTCTTCACCAACTCGTCTAGCTGGTGTCCCAGCGCTAAGCAATTGCGTATGGGATGGCTGAATGCTTGGTGGAACTCGCACCAAGCGTTCTTGTTGGGCCCAAGCCTCTTGTCGGTCTTGGGAGGTACGTTCAGCCTCTCAGTTATATTTGGGATAACGATTAGGTCCTTCAATTCTACCACGAAGTCGTGCCTTGGCAGCACAATATCTCTCCCGCGCCCCCTCGCATTTGGCTTTCTTGGTTGATAGGGTTGCTGCTTCACGGGGGTCTTCATCTCTGTCGTTGCCTCATGTACCCTTAGGGTTTGAGGCCGACCTGCCGCGTGTGGCCGTGTGGGAACCACACATGCGCGTTTTTCACTAACTACTTCCTCCGCCGCAATACGGGCCACCGCGCGGCGCCTTATCTCGGCGAAGGTATTAGGATGGTTTCGGATGAGTGACTCAGTGAAGGGTCCTGACACGATGCCTTTCCTGAACGCGTGCACCATCATCGTTTCGTTTGTGAGGTTCAACCTCACTACTTGCGCTCCAAAACGGTGGAGGAACTCCTTCAAAGACTCTCCTTGATATTGTCTTATGTCAAAGAGGTTATAAGAGACTGACGGGAACGACGTTACATGGCCATTAGGGAGGCTGATGAACCAATCCATCGTTGTTCCTGTCAAAGTGCTCATGAACAGCTTGCATCACACCGCATTGGAGCCCTCAACCAGCATCATCTGTGTATGGAAGGCCGTAAGGTGGGCCTCCGGGTCTTCCATCCCAGTGAAGGTCACCTTGGGTCCCACGAGCGTGGTTGGTATCGCTACATCCATGATCTCTGGTGAGAACGGTGTTGGGAACTCTCTGAGTGGTGTCACAGGCTCCTGATCTGCACCCTCACGCTCAGTGGCGTGGGTTTGCAGATCTCTGCACAGTTCCTCGTTTGAACGACGCAGTTCCTCGCTCGTAGCTTCGACGCTACCAAGTCAGCTTGAATGCGTTCTTGGTTTGCTCTCGACGCGACCATCTCTTCCTGAAGGGCTCACATCGTTTCCATAACCTGTTGCAGGGTGAGGGCCTCCCCCGTTTGGTGCAATAGGTCCTTGCCTCGTACTTCTTATCTCCTGAATCTTCCTGGTTCTTGCTGGTGGGACAATGTTTTGTATCGTGCCCCACGGTAGAAGTCAAATGTTCCTGGTTCTTGCTGGGTGGGATAGTGTTTTGTATCGTGCCCCACGGTGGGCGCCAAATGTTCCTACCGGTTGACTCGAAACGCCTTTGTGCGCCTACGTCTCTCCTTCGTCCAGAATCCTTGCATTCACACGTGCCTTTCCTGTGATGAACACCTGAAAACACAAAGACAAAGGGCACCCTAGAGACCGTTTGCACTCTGACACTCAAGTCAGTACTAGGGCTAGGAAACACCGAAATTGTATAATCTTGCTACTGTGTGTGTTTAGCGGCACAAGAGAATTGCCCCTTGTCAAGTTTGTTACCTTGCTATTTATAGACTGAAACTAGGGTTTCCTCTTTACCCGAAATGGGCTTTTTCTGATGGGGCGGGCCCAACACTGTTGTTACCTTACTCTTAGGATAACCTAGCTCTACTGTTTCGATTTTCGATGTCCGAACTCTCCACATTGTCTAGTGGCACGTCTGTACATTCTGATGACCGATGTCTGACCACTCTTGGCTCCTTGGCGCACGTGCTTTGTGAGATATTGACCCACGCCGCTCGCGGGTCCTGCTCACGTGGCACCAAAATTACCAGTGGTCAATCAACGCCCAGAGACTGGTCGGTACAAAACTATCACTATTTTTATTGTGGTGATTGGAGAGATTGTAAGAAAAAATGTTTTCATAAAAGATAAGATATCTGCTGATAAAGATTTCTCTACTTTTAACATCAAGCAACACATACCCTTTAATGCCAGTTTTATATCCAATACAAACACTTTTTCTAGATCTTGATTCTAGGTTACTATGATTGTTTTCCAAAGTAGAGGCAAAACATAAGCAACCAAAGGTTTTAAGATTTAAATATGTAGGTGGTTGGCAGTACAACATCTCATAAGGAGACTTACCTTTCAGAAAACATATAACGTACTCTAAATCTCTATAATTGTGAGAGATTCTTGACAGATCACATTGACAGGTACCACCACATGTGCATCTTGGTATAGGTCTCAAATATTCCAATTCTTCCCAAATAATTTTCATATCAGTATAAAATTGGGTAACATTTCTCTCACCTTGTTTGATAAAGTGAATTTCTTGGAGTAAATCGGAGATGCAAAAATGGTTGCCTCTTAAAAAACGTTCCTTCAAATCATCTTAGATATTCTTTGCAATATCTATGTAAACCACGCTTTCGGTAATTTGTGTAGATAAGGTGCGATTGATCCAAGACAAAACCACCACATTACACCTCTCTCATGCTTCAAACAGAGGATCATGGCGCTCCAACATGTCAATACTGCCATCAAAGAATTTCAATTTGTTTTCGACAAGAGCGCTCTTCTCATATTTCTACTCCAAGAATGGTAATTTTGCAGAGTTGAGGATGAACAAGGACAACTCCAGGGTTCTCATTGGGATGAAGGTAATAAGCACTAGAGGGATCTCTAGAAGGATCCTTGAAAACATTGACTTTAGAAACCTTGGGCTCGAGATCATCGTTCTTGACAATTGAGGAAGCTATGAAAAAACAAGAACGAACAAGAGCACAAAAAATAGAAATAGAAGGATTAACGAAGACGAGTACAGTGGAAACAGAGCAAGTTCTTCTGTTAGAAAAGATGGCTTTAAACTAGAGGGGGGTGAATTGTTTAAAGGGGTTTTCGCAAACTTTCCAAAGCTAGAATGAACTTATTTCAGAAACCAATTGATTCAGCAATTCAGTTAGCCAAAACAGCAAGCAAAACTGTAATACAAAAACAAAACAATCGGTTGTTTCTTCGAAACAATCGGTTGTTTATACCAGCAAGCAACAAACAAACTGAAATTAAAGAGTTAGGGATAGAGAAATTGTACACAGTTGTTTATACTGGTTCACTCCAAACTAGAGCTACATCCAGTCTTCTCAGAAACCCTGAGGATATCCACTAAGCAATCACACCTTGATCACTTACACAACAACCAAGAGAATG